>Ga0265797_10000475_pt1 | contig 73327 bp, 69 predicted proteins | sample P2T30metagenome_FD_192433 | JGI IMG/M metagenome (GOLD analysis project Ga0265797, IMG submission 192433) | Plant litter microbial communities from East Loma Ridge, Irvine, California - P2 T30 | ecosystem: Environmental > Terrestrial > Plant litter > Unclassified | place: USA: California...
CGCGCAGGCGGGAATCCAAGTTTGCATGCATTGCCAGTAACGCTGATCCCGGTGGCTGCAGATCGCACTTGGATTCCCGCCTGCGCGGGAATGACGTGCCAAGGCTAGTGGGAGAACCTGACGATCAGGGATTTTCTATTGCAATGAGAATCATTCTCAATTACGATAGGGATCGAGGCGCTCATGCGCCGGCGCAGGGAGGCGCCGGTGCGTCGGGCGTCCTGGACCAGGAAAGGAGCGGCGGATGCCGGACGCACAGGAGATCGACCGTTTGCTGCATGAACACCAGATCCTGCTACGTTCCCATGCCGAGGCCCAGGTGCGCTGCAGCGCACTGCTGCGCGAGCAGGCGGATCAGTTGCACCGGATGGACGCGCAACTGATCCGCACGCGTGCGGCCCTGGTCCGCAGCGAGACCGCGCTGGCCTGGGAACGGGAAGACCGCGCCGCCATCGAGCGGTCGATCCCGGGACTGGGCCGGCGCGTGTCCCTCGGCCGCCAGGTGGCGGCATTGCAGGCGCGGGTGCAGGAATTGATGGGCGAACTGCACCGGGATGCCTTGTCCGCCCGGCGTGCGTCTTCCGGGACGCAGCCCGACGCCATGCCAGCCGCCCTGGCGGCCAGCCTGGCCGCGGCCGACCTGGTGATCTGCCAGACCGGCTGCCTGAGCCACGGCGACTACTGGCGGGTGCAGGACCACTGCAAGCGCACTGGCAAGGTCTGCATGCTGGTCGACCGGCCCGACGGATTGCAGATCGTGCGCATCCACCGCGACGCCGGCCAGCCGCACGACGACAGCGCCGCGCTGGCGACCGTCACAGACCAAAAATAATATCGCTGACCTGCTCGTAGAGCTTGTCCGCCGACGGTCCCCCGTTCGGCCAGTTCAGGATGTCGAAATGGTCGTAGCCCTTGTAGTTGCCCAGGAAATTCCACGTTCCCTTCATCGCCTTGCCGTCGTAGTCGCGCGCCGGATGGCCGCCGGGCGCGCGCATGCTGACCGTGTTGACCACGCCATCGTTCGAGAACCAGTCGGCGTCGATCGGCACCCGGCCTGCCGTGCTCTGGGTATAGCCGCCCATGCCGCGCTGCAGGGCCGACGGCACGATCCATTCGCCGGCGAAGGTCTTGAAATAGGGAATCATGTCGGCGCGCGGGTACTGGAACAGCACGGTCTGGATCGGCGCCAGCGTGCGGTCGGTGCCGTTGCAGCACCAGGCACCGCCTTCGGTCGCCACCGTTCCCACCGAAAAGTAATAGATGTGCGGCGAGGTGCGCGCCCACAGGTTGAAGTCGCGCGCGCCGTCCGGGGCGAGTTCCCAGGCCGCGATCTTGCTCAGGAATTCGCGCATCGGATGGGGCAGGTTGGGCACCGACAGCACCGCGTCGGGCAAGGTGGTGCCGTTGTGCGGCGCCGAGATCGTCGTCACGCTGTGCACCCAGCCGATCTTGCCGCCCTTGAACAGTTCGCCGTCGCCTTCGTCTTCGCTCGAACCGTGCTCGAGCAGCTCGATCAGCGCCCGGATGGTGGTGCCGCCCTGGCTGTGTCCGATCAGGTGGATCGGGTGGTCGGCATCCCAGGCCGGATACAGCGCCAGCGGATACGCTTGCGGGTTGTTGCGCGGGTCGGCCGCCCAGCATTTGCCGGGCGGCTTTTGCACCTGGCCGGGCAGGCCGTGGTCGCGCACGTGGACCATGCCGTAGTCGACGCAGCCGCCCTTGATCTGGGTGTACAGGTCGGCGGCGCGGTCCCAGTTGGACGAGATCGGGCCGACCGCCGCCGCGAACACGGCGCGCGGGCCGCGGTACACCTGCATATAGGAGGCGATGTCGCCATAGCCGCCCCAGTAATTGAAGCCGCTGTGCTGGAATTCCTCGGGGCCGAAGCCCAGGAAACCGTGGACGAGAACGATCGGGTAGTTATTGGCGGCGCCAGCTGCGGGCGCGCCCAGCAGGCAGAAAGCGGCCAGCGCCGCGGCGCAGGTGTGGGCAATGCGGGCCATCGTGCTTCTCCAGTAAATGCGTCAGGCACATTGTCCGAGGAGGGAGGCGACGATGGTTTGCGCTGGATCGTGTCAACTGCTCAGCGGCCGAACTGTATCAAAAACACCCTGCGTTGGCCGCTTGACAGCGCTGAGAACCTACCGAGATTCTTAGCAATTCACTGCCAGCAAATGCTCGATATGGGGCAGCGCCAGCGGTTTCGCGAAGTGGGCGTCGAAGCCGGCGGCCAGCGCCTTGCTCACATCGTCCGGCTGGGCATAGCCGCTGACCGCCACCAGGCGGGTCGCGGCGGGAACGCTCAGGCGCAGCGCGCGCGCCACTTCGTAGCCGTTCATGCCGGGCAGGCCGATGTCGCACAGCACCAGGTCGTGCCGGCTGGCCTGGCCCAGCGCGACGGCGCTGATGCCATCGTAGGCGACTTCGACCGTATGGCCAAACATGCCGACCAGGCTCGCCAGCGAATCGGCGGCGTCGACGTTGTCGTCGACCACCAGCACCCGGTAGGGGCGCGCGCCGCCGGCGTCCAGCGCGTCCGGCGCGGCTGCGGCCGGGACCGCCGGCAGCAGCGGCAGCGTGACCGTGAACGTGGCGCCGGCGCCCGGCGTGCTGGCCACGGCGACGCTGCCGCCGTGCAGCCCGACCATGCCCTTGACCAGCGCCAGGCCGAGGCCGAGCCCGCCCTCGGTGCGCGCCAGTGCCTGGGTCGCCTGGGTGAACGGCTCGAAGATGATCGGCAGCAGCTCGGCCGCGATGCCGGGGCCGGTATCGCGCACGCGGATCGCCGCCTGTCCCGCTTCCTGCTGCACGCTCAGGGCGATGCGTCCGCCTTGCGGGGTGAACTTGATGGCGTTGGCCAGCAGGTTGCCGAGCACTTGCGCGAGCCGGGTGGCATCGCCATCGACCATCAGTGCCGGCCCTGGCGCAGGTAATTCGACTTCCAGCGCCAGGCCGCGCGCCTTGATCAGGTCGCGGTAATCGTCGGCCGCGCTGGCCACCACGGCCGCCAGGTCGAGCGGGCTGCGCTGCAGTTCGACCTTGCCCCGGGCGATGCGGGTCACGTCGAGCAGGTCGTCCACCAGCTCGACCAGGTGGGTGACCTGGCGGCCGATCACGCCCTTGGCCTGGCGCGCCTGCGCCGAAGCCGGGTCGACGCGGTCGAGGATGAACAGCGAGTTGCGGATCGGCGCGAGCGGATTGCGCAGTTCGTGGGCCAGCATCGCCAGGAAATCGTCCTTGCGCCCGTCGGCCTCGAGCAGCCTGGCCTGGGCTTCGCGCAGGGCGGAAATGTCCATATTGGCGCCGACCGCGCCCACTACCCGGCCGTCTGCATCGAGGATCGGCGCGCTCGACACCATGATCGTGCCGGGCGCGTCGTCGAAGCGCTTGATGTCGAACACGGCGCCCCGCACGATCTTGCCGTGCATAAACGACTCGGCGCACGGCCATTCCTCGGTGGTGACGCGCGCGCCGGTGTCGGGGTGGTAACCGCGGTAGCTGTCATAGTCCATTGTCGGACTGACCGGACCGCATTTGGCCCAGGTACGTTGCCACTCCGCGTTTTCGAGCACCAGCTCGCCGGCTTCGTTGAACACGATCAGGCCGGTGGGAATGGTGTCGACGATGGTTTGCCAGCGCAGGCGCTCGGCGTCGAGCTCCTGGCGGCTGAGCGCCAGTGCCTGTTCGGTCGCCTTGCGCTCGCTGATGTCTTCGATCAGCGCGAATTCGTAATCGGGCCGGCCCGCGCTGTCGCGCACCAGCGACAGGGTCAGCTTGGCCCAGACGGCGTGGCCGTCATGGTGCAGGAAACGCTTCTCGACGGTGTAGTAGTCGAGCATGCCGCTCGCCATCTCCCGGAATTGCGACAGATCGTCGTCGATATCGTCCGGATGGGTCATGGCCGTCCACGGCGTGGCCAGCATTTCGGTGCGGGTCCGCCCCAGCATGCGGCAGAATGCGTCGTTGACGTCGGTCCAGCGGGCATCGCCAAAGGCCGCGCGGCCAATGCCGAGGGACGCATGGCCGAACAGCGCATGCGCTTCGGCCGCAGTGATGCGCAGGTGTTCGCTGGAAGACGTGTCGGTCATGGATGTATCACTTTTACTGGATCGTGACCGCATTGTATGCGAAAAATTGATTCAGTTGCTATACGGATCCAAAAATTGCCAGCGTGCTCAGCGTCCGCTGGTACTCCCCAGCGACGTGGTCCTTTCCGACAACGGCGCGGCCGGCGCGACCGGCGTCGCCGATGCGGTCACCGCCGCCTTGTCGGCCGCGTCCAGGCGACCGTCGTTCCACACCACATCCTCGTCGACCGAATACAGGCGGCATGGTTCCTTGCTCTTGGCCGAGCAGGTCGCCAGCGCGCGGGCGCCCGGGTCTTCGCCTTCCTCGGCCCAGGTCCAGGCGCCGCTTGGCGACACCGCGAAGGCGCGCGGCGTCATCTTGCCGAGGTAGTCGCCGTAGGCCTTGCGGCCGTTGTCGGTCAGAAAGGGCACCGCGGCGACGTCGTCGAGCGCAGCGAAACCGGTGCGCGCCGGGGTCGGCGGGGCGGCCACGTCGACCACCACCGTGGTCGGCATGCCGACTTCCTTCAGGAATTGTTCGGTATCCGCCAGCCACACCTTCTCGCCATCGCGGCTGGCCAGCATGCCGTGGGCATCGCGCTTGAAGGCGGCGAATTCGACCAGCCGCCCGCGTCCGCCGGCCTGGGCATAGGCGTCATGCATGCGCTGCGCCAGTTCCGGGCCGAACAGGGAATCGTTCTGGCCATACATCCACAGGCTCGGCAGCGTCGCCCTGGCGCCATATTCGGCGAACGCCGATACCAGCTGCGAACGCCAGGCGCAGCGGTCGCTGTCGTCGCGCAGGCCGCCGGCGAAATTGATCAGGCCACGCACGCCGGGCAGTGGATGTGCGCCCAGGGCGATCGTGGCCAGGCCGCCGTAGGACTGGCCGGCCACGACGATGTGCTCGGCATCGATCCAGTGTTGCGCACGGGCATAGTCGAGGGTGGCGCGGATGTCCTGGGCTTGGGTGTAGCCGTTGGCGGTCATGTCGCAGCCGTGGTCACGGTAGCGCCCGGTCGATTGCGAAAAGCCCTGGCGCATCGGCACCATCACCGCATAGCCGCGCTTCACGAAGGCGCTGGCCATGTGATAGAAGCGGTCGCGGCTTTGCAGCGACGGGCGGCCCGGGTCCTTGCCATGGTTGATGACGATCAGGGGGAAGGGGCCGGCGCCGTCCGGCTGGAACACCGTGGTTTCCAGCATCGCCTGGCGCTCGTCGCCGGCCGGGATGCGGATGACGCGCTCGTTCATCCGGTAGTCGAGCGACGGCAGCGTGGCCGGCGCCTCGAAGGAATGGGCGAATGCCGGCAGCATGGCCAGCACGGCGATCGAAGTGGAGATCAGGGAACGAATGAACATTGCTCTCGACATGGATGAACTGGATTTACTGCCGGGCGGAATGATTTCCGTACGGAATAAAACCCATGGTAGGGCGTGTAAATCCATAGAGCAATGTTCGATTGACCAATACTGGAGCTAAATTTTTGCGTATGGTTAAATTGACCATCGAGCGCAAATTTCATGCGAAGAGTATGATTGCCAGCCTAATAACCCAGGAGTCATTAAAGGATGAGCAAGTACGCGCCGCGTGAATGGGCCCCCGACGAGAAGCCGATGCTGCCTGGCTCGCCGTCCACGCCCGCCCATCCGACGCCGCTGCGCTTTGCCTACCTGGCGGTCGGCATCCTGCTCACCATTACGGGCGGCCTCGGCAATGCGCTGGTGTCGGTCAATCTGCTGCACCTGCAGGGGGTGCTGGGCGCCTACCAGACCGAAACCGCGTGGTTGCCGGCAGCGTACGTGATGGCGAACGCGTCGATGAACCTGTTGCTGGTGAAATTCCGGCAGCAGTTCGGCCTGCGCCTGTTTACCGAGTTCTTCCTGGTGCTGTACGCGCTGGTCACGTTCGCGCACCTGTTCGTGAACGACCTGGGTTCGGCGATCGCGGTGCGCGCCGCCCACGGCATGGTGGGCGCGGCGCTGTCAACGCTGGGCCTGTACTACACGCTGCAGGCGTTCAAGAAGGAATGGCGCCTGAAAGGCATCGCCATTTCGCTCGGGGTGGCCCAGATGGCGCTGCCGCTGGCCTATATTTTTTCAAGCGACCTGTTGCAGATCGCCGAATGGCGCGGCCTGTACATGTTCGAGCTGGGCCTGACGATGGTCGCGCTGGGCGCCGTGCTGCTGCTCAAGTTGCCGCCGGGCGACCGTTTCCAGGCTTTTCGCCCGACCGATTTCGTGACGTTCGCCCTGTTCGCACCCGGCATGGCGCTGCTGTGCATGGTGCTGACCTTCGGCCGCCTGTACTGGTGGCAGGAAGCGCCGTGGATCGGGGTGGCCCTGGCGGCATCGATCCTGCTGCTGGCCGCCGCCATGTGCGTCGAGCACAACCGCGCCAATCCCTTGCTGAATATCCGCTGGCTGACCAATGCCAAGATCGTGCGCGTGGCGCTGTCGCTGCTGCTGGTGCGCATCGTCCTGTCCGAGCAGAGCGTCGGCGCGGTCGGCTTCCTGCGCGTGGTGGGACTGGACAACGACCAGATGCAGACGCTGTTCGCCTGCGTGCTGGCGGCCACCATCGCCGGCATCGTGGTGTCGGCGCTGACCGTCAACATCAACCACCTGACCTGGCCGCAGGTGGTGGCGCTGCTGTTCATGGCGCTGGGCGCCTGGCTCGATGCCCACGCCACCAGCCAGACCCGCGCCGAGCAGATGTACCTGAGCCAGAGCTTGCTGGCATTTGGCGGCACGCTATTCGTTGGGCCTTCCCTGATTTCGATGATTTTTACCGTGATCGGCAATCCTGGCGCCCTGATCAGTTTCTCGGTGCTGTTTGGCCTCACGCAGAACCTGGGCGGCCTGCTCGGCTCGGCGCTGGTCGGCACCTTCCAGGTGTGGCGCGAGAAATTTCATTCGTCGAATATCGTCGAGGGGCTCAGTTCGCTCGATCCGCTGGTGGCCAGCCGTATCCAGGGCGGCGCCGCCGCGGTCGGACAGCTGCTGGCCGACCCGGCCGCGCGCACGCGCCAGGGCCTGGCGTCCCTGTCGGGCGCTGCGACCCGCGAAGCCAATATCCTTGCCTACAACGATGTTTTCCTGGTGCTGGCCATCCTGGCCAGCGTCAGCGCCGTGTGGATTTTCCTGCATGCCGTCTGGCTGCAGGTGTTCCCGGCACCCGCACCGGCGCCGGCGTCTACCCCGCCTGCCGCCGTACCCCAGTCCGCCCAACCAGCCGAACCTGTGACCGATTGATATGCCAGAACCTGCCATCACTCCCGTACGCTCCCGGCGCAAGATCTTCCTCAGCGCGCTCGCCTTCGCCGCCATCGCCGTGGCCGGCATCCTGGTCGTGCTGTATGCCTGGAAATTGCCGCCGTTTCGCACCAGCCTGCAAAGCACCGAGAACGCGCTGGTGCGCGGGCAGGTGACGTTGATCAGTCCGCAACTGAGCGGCTATGTGGTCGAGGTACGGGTGCAGGATTTCCAGCAGGTGCGCAAGGGAGAATTGTTGATGCGCATCGACGACCGCATTCCTACCCAGCGCCTGGCCCAGGCCCGCGCCGAACTGGCCACGCGCCAGGCCGCCCTGGCCAATTTCGCCCAGAGCGACAGGAGCGCACGCGCCACCATCGCCCAGAACCAGGCGCTGCTGGCGTCGAACGAAGCCCAGGCCGGCCGCGCCCGCGCCGACCTGCGCCGGGTCGAAGAGCTGGCGGCCGACGGTTCGCTGTCGGCGCGTGAACTCGACGCCGCGCGCGCCACCGGCGCGCAAGCCTCGGCGGCGCGTGACCAGGCCCGCGCCACGCTCGAGATCGCACGCCAGAATCTGCGCTCGGTCGACGTCAACCGCGCCGCCCTGGAGGCGGCCGTCGCCAATGCCGAGGCCGCTGTCAAACTGGCCGAGATCGATCTGTCCAACACGCATATCGTGGCGCCGCGCGACGGACAGCTGGGGCAGGTGACGGTGCGCCAGGGCGCCTACGTGAATGCCGGCGCCCAATTGACTGCCCTGGTCCCCAACCAGATGTGGATCATCGCCAACATGAAGGAAACGCAGATGGCGGGCATCGCGGTCGGCCAGTCGGTGACCTTCACGGTCGACGCGCTCGCCAATGCCCAGTTGCGCGGCCGGGTCGAGCGCATCGCGCCGGCCACCGGCTCCGAGTTTTCAGTGATTGCGCCGGATAACGCCACCGGCAACTACGTCAAGATCGCCCAGCGCATTCCGGTGCGCATCAGTATCGATCCGAACCAGCCGGCCGCCGAACGCTTGCGGCCCGGCATGTCGGTGGTGACCACGATCGATACCGCGGCGGCCGGGGCGCGGCGGTGAGGGCGCGCCGATTCGCCTGCGCGGCGCGGCCCGCACTGCCAGCGCTGCTAGCGATCCTGCTGTCCGCCTGCGCCATGGCGCCGCAGCCGGCCCCCGCGCCGACCCTGAACGTGCCGCCGGCCTGGCGCACCGCGCTGCCGGCCGTCACCGCCGGCATCGAGCGGGACTGGTGGCGCGCCTTCGGCGACCCCGCGCTCGACGCCCTGGTGCAGCGCGCGCTGGCCAGCAATGGCGATCTGCGCGTCGCCCGCGCCCGCCTGCAGGAATACCAGGCCCGGGTGCGCGTGGCCGACAGTGCGCGGCTGCCGGCCGTGAACCTGTCGCTGGCGCCGACCCGGGCGCGCGCCATCGGCCCGTTCGGCGAGCCGGTCGAATCGACGTCGCTGGTCGGCGCGGTGCAGGCCAGCTACGAGCTCGATCTGTTCGGCCGCGTGGCCGGCAGCGTTGCCGCGGCGCGCTTCGAGGAACTGTCGCAGGAAGCGGCGCTGGAAGCGGCGGGGCTGGCCGTGGCCGCGAACACCGCGTCCGGTTACCTGAACCTGCTGGGGCTGGACGCCCAGCTGGCGCTGGCGAAGGCGACGCTGGAATCGCGCCAGCGCTCGTACGACCTGGCGCGCCACCAGTTCGAGGTTGGCTACAGCTCGCGCCTGGAAATGTCGCAGGCCGAGGCCGAGCTGCATGCCACCGCGGCGACCGTGCCGCAGATCGAGCGCCAGATCGCCCAGCAAGAACAGGCGCTGAACCTGCTGCTGGGCGCCAGCCCGGGTGACGTGGCGCGCGGGGAGGGCCTGATGGCGCTGCGCGAGCCGAAGCCGTCGCCTGGCCTGCCGTCCGAGCTGCTGCGCCGCCGTCCCGACATCGCCCAGGCCGAGCAGGCACTGGCCGCCGCCGACGCCAGCCTAGCGGTGGCGCGCGACGCGCTGCTGCCGTCGATCCGCCTGACGGCGTCGGTGGGCGCGCAGGGACACAGCCTGTCGCAACTGCTGCGTTCGCCCACCGATTTGTGGAGCATCGGCGGCAGCGTGCTGGCGCCGCTGTTCGACGCCGGCCGCCTGCGCGCCCAGGCCGAGATCGCGGGCACCGTGCGCGACCGCGCCGTGTTCGCGTATGAAACCGTGGTGCGTACCGCGTTTGCCGAAACCGACAATGCGCTGGCCTCGATCGATGCGCTGCACCGCCAGCTCGACGAAGCCGAAGCCCGGCGGGAGGCCGCCGGCGAAGTGCTGCGGGTAGCGCGCAACCGCTACCGCAACGGCTACGCGTCCTACCTCGAAGAGCTGGACGCGCAGCGTACCTCGTTCAATGCCGACCTGGGCGCGTTGCAATTGCGCGCCAGCCTGCTCGGCGCGCACGTCGACCTGTACCGGGCGCTGGGCGGCGGCTGGGCGCCGGCGCCGTGAGCGATGTCGAGGCGCCTGCTTCCCGGCGCGCCGTGTGCGGCGCCTGCCTGCGTGCGCAGTCCGCCTGTATCTGCGCCTGGATCGCGCCGGTGGCGTCGCCCGTGTCGCTGCTGATCCTGCAGCATCCGCTGGAAGTGGGCAATGCCAAGAACAGTGCGCGGCTGTTGCACCTGAGTGTCGCCGGCAGCAGCATGGTCGTGGGCGAAACGTTCGCGGCCGAGGCGCTGCACCGGCTGCTGCACGCCGACGGCCGTACGCCGGTGTTGCTGTATCCCGACACGCCGGGCGATGCGGGCCTGCCGGCGCCGCCGCCGTTTGCTCCCTTGCCGGCAGCGCAGCTGCGGCTGGTGGTGCTGGACGCCACCTGGCGCAAGAGCCGCAAGATGCTGTACCTGAATCCTTTGCTGCAGGCCTTGCCGCGGCTGGCGCTGGACGCGGTGGCGCCGTCGAACTACCGCATCCGCAAGGCGCATGCGCCGCACCAGTTGTCGAGCCTGGAGGCGGCCGTGCATGCGCTGGCGCAACTGGAAAATGACGCCGGGCGCTATCGGCCGCTGCTGGCCGCGTTCGATGGGTTCGTGACGCAACAGGCCGCGTACGTACCCGCTTGAGTTCTTTTGGACAGCGGCGTAATATACTGTATAAACATACAGTATGGAGCGCCTGCCATGGCCAGCCTGCACAATCCGATCCGCCGCGAACACGTCGACGAGCAGCCCATCCTCGTTGCGCCTCCCTCTGCGCGCAAGGGCCGTGGCGCAGTGTCCAATCTGCAGGGACGCTATGACGTCAATGGCCGTGAGGCGGTCGATGACGGCTGGGCGCGCGACGCCGAAGATGCCGCGCCGGTGCGCACCGTCGTCACCGACGAGATTGCCAAAACAATCCTGTCGCGCAACACCTCGCCCGACATTCCGTTCAGTGTGTCGCTCAATCCGTATCGCGGGTGCGAGCACGGATGCATCTACTGTTTCGCGCGGCCCACCCACAGCTACCTGGGCCTGTCGCCGGGACTCGATTTCGAGAGCCGCCTGTTCGCCAAGGTCAACGCACCCGACCTGTTGCGGCGCGAACTTGCCAGGCCCGGCTACGTACCCGAGCACATCGCCATCGGGGTCAACACCGATGCCTACCAGCCATGCGAACGCGAACGCGGCATCACGCGCCAGGTGCTCGAGGTGCTGTCCGAGTGCCGCCACCCTTGCGGCCTGATCACCAAGTCGTCCCTGATCGAGCGCGACATCGATCTGCTCGCGCCGATGGCGGCCCAGCGCCTGGCCTGCGCCGCGGTCACCATCACCACGCTCGACGCCGGCATCTCGCGTACGCTCGAGCCGCGCGCGGCCGCGCCGATGCGGCGCCTGCGCACCATCCGCACCCTGACCGACGCCGGCATCCCGGTGAGCGTCAGTGTGGCGCCGATCATCCCGTTCGTCACCGAACCCGAGATCGAACGCATCCTGGAAGCGGCGCGCGACGCCGGCGCGGTGGGCGCCCACTACACGGTGCTGCGCCTGCCGCACGAGGTCAATCCCTTGTTTCAGGAGTGGCTGCAGGCGCATTTCCCCGACCGGGCGCAGCGCGTGATGAACCGCATCCGCGAGATGCGGGGAGGGAAGGACTACGATGCCGATTTCGCCAATCGCATGCACGGCGAAGGCGTGTGGGCCGACCTGATCCGCCAGCGTTTCGAGAAGGCCAAGGAGCGGCTGGGCCTGAGCGAACTGCGCGGCCGGTTCGGGCGGCTGGATGCGACGCGGTTCAGGCGGCCACTGGTGGTGCCACCATCCGCCGCGCGCGCTTCCAGGGCGGTGCGGGCGGGACAGCTCGATCTGTTCTAGTGTCCTGAATCAGAAGTTCGTTGATGATAAATAGGGCGAAATCGGCCCGGGACAAGGAGCAAAGCACAGCAAGGCCGGGACCTTGCGCGCATTGGCGACGCAGTATCGGGCCGATTCTCGCCTTGTTTATTCAACGAATCTTCGACTCAGGACACGAGGAACCTGCCAGGACAGGTTCCAGGGCTGCGAAGTTGTAAAGGCCATGCCGGCAGTCCGTCAGAGCGTTCTCAGAACGCGATCATGACCTTGCCCACATGCTGCGCCTGGGCGAAATACCGGTATGCCTCGGGCGCTTCGTCGAACGGGAACGTCTTGCTCACGACCGTCTTGATGCCGTGGGTTTCCACGGCGGCCAGCAGGTCGACCATCATCGCCCGGCTGCCGTTGGCGATGCCGCGAATCGTCACATTGTGCGTGACGAACTTGAGGTAATCCGGGATGGCGTGCTGCACTCCTGGCGTCAGGCCGACCACGACGATGGTGCCATTGACGGCGATCGCGGCGATCGACTGGCCCAGCGTGTCCTGGCCGCCGGTCTCGATGACGATGTCGGCGCCGGCGCCATCCGTTTGCGCCAGCAGCTCGGCCGCCCAGTCGGGATGGGTCCGGTAATTGATGGTGATGTCGGCGCCCAGTTCACGCACCAGCGCCAGCTTGGCGTCGCTCGACGAGGTCATGGCCACGCGTGCGCCGTGGGCCTTGGCCAGCTTCAGCGCCGCCAGGGCGACGCCACCCGTGCCCAGGCACAGCACCAGGTCGCCAGGCTTGACGTGGCACATTTCGACCAGGGCGTGCCAGACGGTCAGTCCGGCCGACGCGAGGCCGGCCACGTCTTCGTCGGCCAGCGCTGGCGGTACCTTGATCACGGACGCGGCCGGCAACACCACCCGCTCGGCCAGCCAGCCGTCGTGGGTCGCGCCGATATCATGTCCGAAGATGGCTGGCGTGAAAGGACCATCGATCCAGTCGGCGAAATGGCCGCAGACCACCCGGTCGCCCACCGCGACCTGCGTCACGCCTTCGCCAAGCGCCACGACCCGGCCGACGCCTTCGGACACCGGAATGCGCTGCGGCGGTTGTCCGGCGGCGTAGGTGCCGCGCAGGATCTGCACATCGCGGCTGATCAGGCTGACCAGCTGCGGCGCCACCAGTACCTGGCCCGGACCCGCGACGGGGGCAGGGCGGGTCGTGGCGCGCAGGGAATCGAGGCCGGTCTGTCCGCCGATTTCAAATGCCTTCATCATGGTGTTTCCTTCGTGGTAGTGTGCGGCGCCCGGTGGCGCGAAGTCGACTGGAACATGCTGCAGTATCAATTCTGGATTGATTGATCCATAATTATACACAGCCCCGATCGGGCAAGACCGCGGCAACGCCGGGGCAATAGCGCGGCAATATTGCGGCAACACCGCGGCAAGACCGCACACGAGAAGGAATGCAGATGGCAAGAGCAGGACGACCGCGTGGCTTCGACCGCGCCGCCGCGGTGGACAGCGCGATGCTGCTGTTCTGGGAGCGCGGCTACGAACGGGCGTCGCTGGACGAACTGCGACGCGCCATGGGCGGCGGGCAGGCGCTGTCGTCGGCCAGTTTCTACGCGGCCTTCGGATCGAAGGAGGCGCTCTACCGCGAGGCCCTGGCGCGCTACCACGCCCTGCATGGCGGCATGCTGGATATGCTGCGCGACCGCGCCTTCGCGCCGCGCGCGCGGCTCGAACGGGCGCTGCGCGCATCGGTCGCGGTGCAGGCGGATGCGTCGCATCCGCTCGGCTGCATGCTGACGCTGTCGGCGCCTTTCGATGCGCAGGCCGGCGGGGGCGCCTGGGCCGAGGCGGCGCACGGCCGCGGCGTCACGCGCGCCGCGCTGCGCGACTGCCTGCAGGCCGGCGTGGAGGCGGGCGCGTTGAGCCCCGACGCCGACTTGCAAGGGCTGACGGCGCTGTTCGATGCCTTCCTGCTGGGCGTCTCGATCCAGGTGCGCGATGGCGTCCCGCCCGCGGCGATCGAGGCCGGCGTCGGCTGTGCGCTGGCGGCGTGGGACGCCTGCGCGATCCAGCCCTGCGCTATCCGACCCTGAGCGGGGCGGCTTCCTGCATCAATGCCCGACCTCCTGGCGCGCCCTGGCAACCCGCTGTTCCAGACCGTTCCACGCCGGTTTGCCGGGGGCAAAGTCCGCACGCAGGTAGGCCAGCAGGTCAGCCACCTGGGCATCGCTGAAGCTGTTGGCGAAGCCGGGCATGTAGCCCAGGTCCGTAGTGGCGGGCTGCTGGATGCCGTGCAGGATGACCTTGATCAGGTTGTCCGGATTGTCGCTGTGGACGTTGGTATTGACCTTGAGTGACGGGCGCACGCCGAACAGCGTCGGCCCTGATCTTTCCAGGTGACAGGCCGCGCAGGCGCCGTTGAACAGGCGCTTGCCGTTGGCCGTGTCGAGCGTCGGCGCGGCGCTGGCTGCCATCGTGGGAATGGTCGGCGCCGGCGCCGCTGCCGGTGCCGCTGTCGTCTGCGCTCGCTGGTTCAGCGACGCCAGGTAATGCGCCATCGCCCGCACATCCTCGCCCGGCAACTGGGCCAGCTCGGCCACGACCGGCGCCATCGGCCCGGCCGCGATACCGTGGCGCGCCGAGAACCCGGTGCGCAGATAGGTGAATAGCTCGTCCTCGGTCCACGGATTGGGCGACTTCGAGTTCGCCGTCAGCGCCGGCGCTTCCCAGCCATCGACTTCGCCGCCGCTCAGGTGGTACAACCCCTTCTTTTCGGCGCCCAGCATGTTGCGCGGCGAGTGACAGGCCGCGCAATGGCCGGCGCCTTCGACCAGGTAGGCGCCGCGGTTCCACAGCACCGACTGGTCCGGGTCGGGCTGGTACACCTGCGGCGTGTGGAACAGGGCCTTCCAGCCCGACAGCAACGGCCGCATATTGAACGGGAAGCGCAGGCTTGACGCCGGCGCCTGGCTTTCCACGGCCGGTTGCGCCATCAGGTAGGCGTACAGCGCCTGCATGTCCGGTTCGGTCATCTTGGCGTAGGCCGTGTAGGGGAAGGCGGGATACAGGTTGCGCCCGTCGCGGTGCACCCCTTCGCGCATGGCGCGTTCAAATGCGGCGAACGACCAGTTGCCGATTCCGGTTTTCGCGTCGGGCGTGATGTTGGTGGTGTAGATGGTCCCGAACGGCGTGTCGAGCGGATGGCCGCCAGCGTTCGGGATGCCGCCGTCCGGCGCCGTGTGGCACACCATGCAGTCGCCGGCCAGCGCCACCAGGCGGCCGCGTTCGATGGTGGCGGCGGAATACAGGGTGGGGTCGGGCGGGGCGATCGGGGCGATCGCGGGGCGCCAGGGCAGGGCCAGCGACAGCGTCGTGCCCACCGCAATGGCGGCGGCGCCAAGCCAGCCGGCTTTACGCACACCGCGCCAAGCGCGCCAACCGCGTGGCTGTGCGCGCTGCGCCAGCGCCAATCTGATCTGCTCACCGGAGAACGGCGCCGCGCGCAACCGCACGCCGGTCGCGTCGTGGATCGCGTTGGCCACCGCCGCCGCCGCCGGCAGGGTGAAGGCGCCGCCGGCGTTGAGCTGCACCTTGTCGGTCAGCGGCGTTGCCGCGCTACCGACCGTGTCGAGCGCAGCCGGCTGGTGGATCGTCACCGCGCCCGGCGCAGCGGCCTGCTCGTTGCGGGACCAGGCGTCGAAGCCCGCACCCGGCGCAATCAGCTGCGCCATCGCCTGTCGTGCCTGGAGATCGAGTCGTTCGCGTTCGGCTGTGAGCGCGGGCAGGTCGCTGGCCGATGTCGCCCGATCGGCAAGATCATGCCCAGCGACCGCGCGGGTAACGCTCAATTCGCCCGATGAACGGTCGTACTCGACTTCTGCCACCCATGCCGACCAGCTCTGCCTCGCTTCCTGTTCGATGACCGTGGCGCAGGCGAAACCGCGCCCGCGCAGCACGTTGCCGGTGTCGATTTGCTGCGCTGTGCGGGGCTGCCAGCCGGCGGCGTCGGCTACCGAGCGCACCAGGCGGGCGCCAGGTGCATCGTCCAGGTGCGCCAGGCGCCAGGCGACCGGATCCTGCCCTGCCTGCGCCGCGATCTCGTCGACGAACGACTCCTGCACGAATGTCGCTGCCGCCGGTGGAACGTCGGCGCCGGCGCCGGTGCTGCCGATATCGACCGCGGCCCAGTCGTAGGGCACGGCCAGGTCCGGCGCCAGGCCGGCTTCGTGAACATGCCAGGCGCGCTCGGTCAGCAGCCAGGCCAGCGGCGGCGCGGGCGGCGGCTGGTGGATGTCGAGACGGTAGTGGTGCAGGCCAGCGGCGTCGAAACGTGCGTCGGCCTGCAGCAGCGTGGCGGGGCCGGCATCCCGGTCCGCCTCCAGCACCAGCGAGATGGCGGTCCCGGCGTGCATGCCCAGCAGGGCGGCGATGCCGGCGCCGTCGAACGCGCTACGTGTTTCGTCGTCCGATGCCCCCGCGCGCCGGCTGCGCACGTCGATGCGCGCGGGGGCGATGCCGGTCAAGCCGGACAGCGCCCGTGCGATCGTGTGCGGATTGCCGAACGGGAGGTCGACGTGGATGCCGTCATCGGTGGGCATGGCCAGCACCACGGTGTTGGCCGCGCCCGCGGTTGCGCCTGGCGACCAGAGGTACTGCGCGCTCAGGCTGACGGGCGCCTTGTCATCCTTCGTCGCGCCCCGTTGCAGCAGCGGCCTGCGCCTGGTCGTGCGCGGCAGCGCCGCGTCAGCCGGCATGCTCCAGGAAGCGCGCACCAGCGGCCGCGCGGCGCGCGCCGCCGCGTCCGACGCCGCGATCACTGCCACCAGGTGCTTGTGCGTGAACACCTGCACCACGTCAGGCTGCGCCAGCGCCGTCGCGCCGTCGAGGCGCTGCAGGCGCGCGCCGCAATAGCATTCGCCGTTCCAGCCCAGCGTCGGGGGCAGGAGCAGGCGCGCATGCAGCAACGGATTGGCGTTGGTCACAGGAGCGATGGATGGATCGGTAGACAGCGGCATCAGTCTCGTTTCTGGTTCGTCAGTTCGACCGCGCGCAGGGCGCAGCGCATGATTTCCACGTGGGTCCCGCAGCGGCACAGGTTGAAATCGAGCTCGGCGCGGATTTGCTGCGCAGTCGGCTGCGCACAGCGCAGCAGCAGCGCCTTGAGCGTCATGATCATCCCGTTCATGCAGTAGCCGCACTGGGCGCCCTGTTCGTCGATGAAGGCTTGCTGGACCGGGTCGAGTTCCCCATCCCGGGCAAGGCCGTCCAGCGTGACGACCTTGCGCCCGGCGACACCGGCCAGCGGAATCACGCAGGAACGCGCCGCGACCCCATCGACCAGCACGGTGCAGGCGCCGCACTCGCCCAGGCCGCAGCCGAACTTGGGCCCGTTCAGGCACAGGTCGTTGCGCAGGACATTCAGGAGTGGGGCGTCGCCGGGGATGTCCAGCATTCTTGGCTGGCCATTGACGTCGACTGCGATGGGACCGGTGGCGTGGTGGTTCATGAGCGGCGAGGCGGTTGCGTGACAAGGCGGGATCGTCGCATGCGAAGCGCCTGGAGCGCAAGACGGCGATCGGGTAAATCGAGTGTACACGATAGAAAATGCCGCGACAACGCCGATCTCTCCGGGCACGCTTCCATGCTGCACTGCAGTGCAGGGAGCGGCCTAAAATGGTGCTTCGCGGCACGAAAATGGGGATTGCCGTGAATTCCTGGCCCGCCTGGAAAATCATGGTTGCAAAAGCCGCTGATCTGGTTAACTATAGTGTGTGCACTATAAATAATGCAGTTCACCGCAACGTGTGGCCTACCAGGAGAACATCGAATGCAGCAGCGTCTTTACCGTATCGGACAAATCGTCCCCAGCTCCAACACCACCATGGAAACCGAGATCCCGGCCATGCTGACCGCGCGCCAGATGATCCGTCCCGAGCGCTTCACGTTCCACTCGAGCCGCATGCGCATGAAGAAGGTGGTCAAGGAAGAGCTGGCGGCGATGGATGCCGAATCCGACCGCTGCGCGGTGGAGCTGAGCGACGCCCGCGTCGACGTGCTGGGTTACGCCTGCCTGGTGGCGATCATGGCGATGGGCCATGGCTACCACCGTGCGTCCGAACAGCGCCTGGCTGCACACACCGCCGCCAATGGCGCCGACGCACCGGTGGTCACCAGCGCCGGCGCCCTGATCGACGCCCTGAAAGTCATCGACGCGAAGAAGATCGTGGTGGTGGCGCCGTACATGAAGCCCCTGACCGAACTGGTGGTCGACTACATCCGCAACGAAGGCTACGAGGTGCTCGACTACCGCGCCCTGGAAATCCCGGACAACCTCGATGTCGCCCGTCATGACCCGGCCAACCTGCCGGCAATCGTGGCCCAGATGGACACCAGTGGCGTCGATGCGATCGTGCTGTCGGCCTGCGTGCAGATGCCGTCGCTGCCCGTGATCGCCCAGGTCGAGGCCATGACCGGAAAGCCGGTGATCACCGCCGCCGTCGCCACCACCTACGCCATGCTCAAGCGCCTGGGGCTGGAGCGCATCGTGCCCGGCGCCGGTGCACTGCTGTCCGGCGCCTATTAAGGTGAATGCGATGGAAAGCACCTTCCTTTACGGGGCGAACGTCCACGCCAACGGCATTCGCCAGCACTATCTGCGCTACGGCGGCAACGATGGCGAGCGCGCCGGTCGCGACGCCGTCGTCATCGTCCCCGGCATCACCAGCCCCGCGGTCACCTGGGGCTTCGTCGGCGAGCGCTTCGGCCGCCACTTTGACACCTACATCCTCGATGTGCGTGGACGCGGCCTCTCGGCAAGCGGCGCCGACCTGGACTACAGCGTGGATGCGCAGGCCGCCGACCTGGTGGCATTTGCCGAAGCGCTGGAACTGGAGCGCTACGCCGTGGTCGGCCACTCGATGGGCGGGCGCATCGGCATTCGCGCCGCCGCCGAGCACCCGCGCGGCCTGCGCCGGCTCGTGATCGTCGATCCGCCGGTCTCGGGCCCGGGGCGGCGCGCCTATCCGTCGAAGTTGCCGTGGTATGTCGATTCGATGCGCCTGGCGCGCGCCGGCTGCTCGGCGCAGCAGATGCGCGACTTCTGCCCGACCTGGACCGACCAGCAGCTGCAACTGCGCGCCGAATGGCTGCACACGTGCGACGAGCGCGCCGTCGTGGCCAGCTTCGACGGCTTCCACGAGGACGACATCCACCAGTACCTGCCGGCGCTGACGCAGCCGGCCATGCTGATGGTGGCCTCGCGCGGCGACGTGCTGCTGCAGGCAGATATCGACGAATTCGGCGCGCTGGCGCCCGGCATTGCCGTGAGCCGGGTCGAGAACGCCGGCCACATGATCCCGTGGGATAACGAGGAAGGCTTCTACGCCGCCTTCGGCGACTTCCTGGGCGCGCCCCTGACCTGATTCATCAAGGAGAAATACCATGGCTGTCAGCGACCATGACCTGATCGACGCCTGGAAGCAGGTGTTGACCCTGTCGAAACTCGAGCCGGGACAGATCGTCACCGTGCTCACCAGCAGTACCACGCACCCACAGACACTGGCCACCGCCCTGACTGCGGTGCAGCAGATGGGCGCGATGGCCAACCGCCTCGACCTGCCGCCGGTAAATGGCGACAAGGCGCTGAGCCGCGATGCGCTGGCCTATCTCGGCACCACGCCGCTGACCGGCAACCGCGCCGCCATTGCCGCGCTCAAGGAAAGCGACCTGGTGCTCGATCTGATGACGCTGCTGTTCTCGCCCGAGCAGCATGCCATCCTGGCCAGCGGCACCAGGATACTGCTGGCGGTCGAGCCCCCCGAAGTGCTGGTGCGCATGGTGCCGAACCTGGACGACCAGCGGCGCGTGGCGCTGGCGGCGCAGCGCCTGGAAGGAGCCAGGCAGATGCACATCACGTCGGGCGCAGGCACCGATCTGCGCTGCCCGCTGGGCGAATTCCCGGTGATCCAGGAATACGGCTTCGTCGACCAGCCGGGCCGCTGGGACCACTGGCCGAGCGGCTTCGTGCTGACCTGGCCGAACGAAAAGCAGACGGCCGGCACGCTGGTGATCGACCGCGGCGACATTCTGCTGCCGATGAAGCGCTATGCCCAGGAACCGATCCGCGTCACCGTCGACAAGGGCTTCGTGACCGCCATCGAAGGTGGCCTGGACGCAGAGTTGCTGAGCGAGTACATGGCATCGTTCAACGATCCGGAAGCGTATGCGATGTCGCACATCGGCTGGGGCCTGCAGCCGCGCGCGCAGTGGAGCACGCTGGCGATGTACGACCGCGAAGCCACGATCGGCATGGACGCACGCGCCTTCGAGGGCAACTTCCTGTTCTCGTTCGGCCCGAACAACGAAGCCGGCGGCGCGCGTACCACCGCCTGTCACATCGACATTCCGCTGCGCCGCTGCACCGTCGAACTCGACGGGGAAGCCGTGGTCAGGGATGGCAGGGTGCTCGATGGCTTCACTTATACGACAGCGAGGGCGTGAACATGCACCTGGAAGCCGCCACTTATGAACGCCAGGGCTTCGGCCAGCAGCTCGCATTGAGCGCGCCATATGGCCTCCTGATCGTCGATTTCGTCAACAGCTTCGCCGACCCGCAGATGTTTGGCGGCGGAAACATCCCGCAGGCGATCGCGCGCACCGTGGATCTGCTGGCGCATGCGCGCGCCCACGGCTGGCCGGTTGCGCACAGCCGCATCGTATTCGCCGACGACGACAGCGACCGCAATGTGTTCGGCATGAAGGTGCCGGGCATGGTCACGCTCAAGGAGCACCTTCCCGCCAGTGCCATCGTGCCCGAACTGGCGCCGGTCAAGGGCGAACTGGTGGTGCGCAAGACCGTGCCGTCGGCCTTCTTCGGCACCTCGCTCGCGCCGTGGCTCACCCAGCACGGCGTGCAGACGCTGCTGGTCGCGGGCGCCGTCACCAGCGGCTGCGTGCGCGCCAGCGTGGTCGACGCCATGTCGTGGGGTTTCCGGCCGCTGGTGGTGTCCGACTGCGTGGGCGACCGCGCCATCGCGCCGCATGACGCCAGCCTGTTCGACATGGGGCAGAAGTATGCCACCGTGGCGCCGCTGGACGAGGCGCTGGCGCTGGTGTCAGCGGCGCGCTGACGCCAATCCGCGTACGCGACTATGATGGATGCATGAAATCGATGCAATCGCATGCCACGCCCCGGGATGATCGCCGCCAGCTGTTCGAGCGCAGCGACGTGTTGCTGGTGACCCGCCCGCCGCAGCCGGGGGCGGTGCCGGCGCCGGGGCAGCCCGGCACGGCATCCTCGTACGTGCAGGCGCTGCCCGACGTGTTCATCGCGGTGCTGGGCGACGGCAGCGTACTGGCGTTCAACGGTCACGTCGACCTGGGCACCGGCATCCGCACCGCGCTGGCCCAGATCGTCGCCGAGGAACTGTGCGTGGCGCTGGAGCGGGTCACGATGGTACTCGGGCATACCGAGGCGGCGCCCAACCAGGGCCCGACCATCGCCAGCGCCACCATCCAGATCTCGGCCATCCCGCTGAGAAAAGCGGCGGCCCAGGCGCATGCGCACTTGCGCAGCATGGCCAACGTGCGGGGCATGGCCGGCATCGATATCCCCGCCCTGCTGGCCGGGCAGCGCATCGTGCTGACCCTGGCGCAGGGAGAGGTGCCGCTCAAGCCGGCGTCGCGCTACACCATCGTCGGCCGCGACACCGGCAGGGTCGACATCCCCGCCAAGGTGCGGGCCGAAGCGGTGTACGTGCACGACGTGCGCGTGCCCGGCATGCTGCACGGTCGCGTGGTGCGGCCCCCTTATCCGGGGCGTGACGGCGGCGCCTTTGTCGGCGCCAGCCTGCTGGCCGTCGAACACGACTCGATCGCGCACCTGCCCGGCATCGTGGCGGTGGTGGTGGAGGGCGACTTCATCGGCGTGGTGGCCGAACGCGAAGAGCAGGCGCAGCGCGCCATGCGCGCCTTGAAAGTGACATGGAAACCGGTACCGCCGCTGGCGCCGATGGATGACCTGGAAGCGCGCTTGCGCGCCATCCCCGCCACCCGGCGCGAATTGCTGCGCGAGGGCGACGCGGGCCAGGCGCTGGAGCGCGCCGCCGCCGTGCTGGAGCGCACCTATGTCTGGCCGTATCACCTGCACGCCTCGATCGGCCCGTCGTGCGCGGTGGCCGACTATCGCCCGGATGGGCTGACCGTGTGGACCGGCACCCAGAACCCGCACGTGATGCGGATCGACCTGGCGCGCCTGTGCGGCCTGGACGAAGGCAGTATCGAGGTGGTGCGCCAGGAGGCGGCCGGCTGCTATGGTCGCAACTGCGCCGACGATGTGGCCGCCGACGCCGCGCTCCTGTCGCGCGCGGTGGGGCGTCCGGTGCGGGTGCAGCTCACGCGCGAGCAGGAACATGCCTGGGAGCCCAAGGGTTCGGCCCAATTGATGGACGTGCGCGGCGGCATCGATGCGGACGGGGCGCCACTGGCCTGCCAATTCACGACCCGCTATCCGTCCAACGACGCGCCGGTGCTGGCGCTGCTGCTGACCGGCCGTATCCCGCCCGAACCGCGCGTGCTCGAGATGGGCGACCGTACCGCGGTGCCGCCGTACGCCTATCCGCAGTCGACGATCGTGTGCGACGACGTGGCCCCGATCGTGCGCGCCGGCTGGCTGCGCGGGGTCTCGGCCATGCCGAACTCGTTCGCCCACGACAGCTTCATCGACGAGCTGGCGGTGCAGGCGGGCCAGGACCGGCTGGCCTATCGCCTGGCGCACCTGCCGGACGAGCGGGCCTGCGACCTGCTGCGCGCGGTGGCCGTCCGGGCCGGCTGGCGCGATGGCGCACAAGGTTCGCGTGGCCAGGCGGGCGCCGATGGCCTGCTGCACGGGCGCGGCGTGGCCTATGCGCGCTATGTGCACAGCAAGTTTCCTGGCTTCGGCGCGGCCTGGTCGGCCTGGGTGATCGACATCACGGTCGATCCGCGCGACGGCGCCCTGACGGTGGTGTCGATCGTGGTCGGCCAGGATACCGGCATGATGGTCAATCCGGCCGGCGTGCGCCACCAGATGCATGGCAATATCATCCAGTCGCTGAGCCGGGTGCTGAAGGAAGAAGTGCGCTTCGGTCCGCAGGGAGCGACGAGCCTGGAGTGGGGCGCTTACCCGATCCTGCGCTTCACCGAGGTGCCGCCGATCAAGATCGTCATGATGGAGCGCCAGGACCAGCCGCCGCTGGGCGCGGGCGAGTCCGCCTCGGTGCCGAGCGCCGCGGCGCTGGCCAATGCGCTGTTCGACGCGACCGGCCTGCGCTTCTACCGGCCGCCGTTCACGCCTGAAAACATCCTGCGTACCTTGCGGACGCGCGACTCAGTCGCCTGACCCGTCGATCATTTTGCGCAACAGGAACACCAGCGCCAGCCGCTCGGCCGGATTCAGGTTGCCATAGGTCGCTTCGGTGATGTCGGCCGCCAGCGGCACGGTCTCCGCCACCACCTGGGCGCCGCTCTCGCTGAGTGAAACCAGCACCTTGCGGCGGTCGCTCTCGTCGTGCGACAGCAGGATCAGGTCACGCGACTTGAGGCGCTCGACGATGCCGCGAATCGTGCCCTGGTCGATCGCGGTCACCTTGACCACGTCGGTCAGCGAACAGGTCTGCATGTCGCGGATCGCGCACAATGTGACGAATTGCGCCGCCGTCAGGTTGGAGTCGAGGATGTGCTGCTGGAAGATCGCGGCGTGGTGCTGGTAAGCGCGCCGCAGCAGATGGCCGATCTGGTCGGAGAATCGGTAATCTTTGGCTGATTTCTTGGTCATGGTTGCCATGGTAGCGCGGCTTGGTCCGGCTGTGCCAGCGGCGGCGGGCAATGGACGGCAAATTTTTGGCGTACCCTGGCGGTTTGAAGAGGGCAGCGGTTTTCGTTGGTTCATGTGAAAGAGGGTAAATAATATGTTGATCGATTTTGCGGATCTGAAGCCCGCGCAAGCCTATGAGTGGATGTCGTCCCTGATCGTGCCCCGGCCGATCGCCTGGGTCTCGAGCGTCAGCCGCGACGGGGTGCCCAATCTCGCCCCGTTCAGCTTCTTCCAGATGGTGACCAGCAAGCCGCCCACCTTGCTGATCTGCCCCCTGATGGGGCGCGGCGGCACGCTCAAGGACACCCTCGAGAACATCCGCGCCACCGGCGAATTCGTGGTCAACCTGGCCGGCCCCGCGCAGGCGCAGGCGCTCAACGCCAGTTCGGCCACGTTCGACGCCACCGTCGACGAATTCGCCGCCTGCGGCATCGTGCAGGTCGCCAGCGCCCACGTGGCGCCGCCGCGGGTGCAGGGCGCGGTGGCCAGCTTCGAATGCCGGCTGGCGCGGCTCGAACCGTATCCGCCGGATGCGCCGTCATGCCACCTGGTGTTCGGCGAAGTGCTGGCGGGGCACGTCGATCCGGCGCTGATCGGCGCGGACGGGAAGCTCGATCCGGGCCAGGTCGACCTGCTGTTTCGCATGGGCGGCGAGTGGTACGGCAGTACCGGTCCTGACGCCAACTTTACCCTGTCTCGCCCGTGACGCCATCCTGATCCACCCCGCCTCCAGGCAGCCATGACGCCAGTTTGGTGCGGATGCGCAACGCATCGCGCACCGCTTCCGTGCAATCGCGCTGCAACACGATTTTTATCGTGCACACATTATAAATCACCTGTCTTTTCCTGAAGTGGGAACAAGCAGGATGTTGCGCGTCGTTACCCGAAAAACCCATGGTAACTCAAGAAAAATACGGTCTTGTGCACTGCGCAAGCGCGCAGGTATCGTGCTGGAACAGTGTTTGCTATATCTGGTGTAAAGAAGTGTGTGCACTATAAAATTGCCTGGAAGTTCACAGTAGTCCAATCACCAAACGAGAGAAGGGGTTGCACCGATGAAGAAGATTCTGGCGTTGGGAGCAGTGGGTTTGATGTCCGCGGGCGGGGCGATGGCGCAGTCAGGTGTCGTGGTCTATGGGGTGCTCGACACGTATATGGCGTACACCAACGCCGAGCAGCGGGGCAACATCGTATCGATGGACAGCGGCGGCTACCAGGCCAGCCGCGTGGGCTTTCGGGGCAACGAAGACCTGGGCGGCGGCCTGCGCGCCACCTGGCAGCTGGAAAGCGGGATCGGCACCGACACCGGCGCCCAGCACGACAGCTCGCGCGTGTTTAACCGCCAGGCCTGGGTCGGCCTGGGCAGCACGTTCGGCGAGCTGCGTTTCGGCCGCCAGAATTCGTCGAACTTCCTGATGATCGCGCGGCTCGACCCGTTCGCCGGCGCCACCTTCGGCTCGTTCCTGAATAACGTGTCGGTGTACACGCCGCGCTATGACAACGTGGTCGGCTACATCTCGCCGTCGATGAATGGCTTCAAGCTGCAGGCCTATTACAGCCTTGGCGAGCGCACCGAGGACAGCGATGCAATGAGCACCGCCATCCTGGCCGGCGAATACGAAAAGGGCCCAATGTACCTGGGCGTGAGCTCGTCGCGCCAGACCAGCGCCAACGGCGAGGAAACCACCACCTCGACCTTCGCCGGCGGCTCCTACGAGTATGGGCAGGGCCGGATCTACCTGAGCGGCTACCGCGGCAACAACCTGGGCGCGGCGCCGGTCACGAATGTCCGCGGCATCTACTACAGCGCCGTCTCGCTGTCGGCCAGCTACCGGATCGGTGCGCGCACCACGCTCGGCGCCGGCCTGGGTTGGGGCGAGGCCACCGATGGCAGCGACAGCGATGCGCGCCAGGTCAGCGTGATCGCGATGCATGACCTGTCCAGGCGCACCATGCTGTATGCGGTCGCCTCGCATCTGATCAATCGCGGGCAGGCCGCGTTTTCGCTGGGCGCGGCGGCGCCCATCCAGCGCAACGTGCCGATCGCGGGAGGCAACGTGGATGGCGTGCAGTTTGGGATCCGGCACAACTTCTGACATCGGTAAAACAATGTGTGCACTATAAATATGTGCACACGCAGAGTTCTCTCGAGGCAACGAAATACGCACGAGGAACGCGCCATGATTGGGAGTTTATCCCTTAAATAAAGCGTGTTTGCACTGCATTGCAGCATGAAAAAATATGTGCAGAAACAGGCTATGATTTAAATAATGTAGCGTGTACACTCAATCTGGATGGCCATGCAGGAGCGCTTCCAGTGCTGAAGATGCGCCGCCGGCCCGGCTTGAACACCCACATTCACAAGGAGATACATCGTGTCCAGTTCCCCCCGCATCGCCGTGGTCGGCGCCGGCCTGGGTGGCGCCGCCACCGCCGCGCTGCTGCTCAAGGAAGGCTTCAATGTCCGTGTCTACGAGCAGGCTCCAGCCTTCTCGCGCCTGGGCGCCGGCATCCACGTCGGCCCGAACGTGATGAAGGTCCTGCGCCGCATCGGCATCGAGGATGCGCTGAGCGCCCAGGGCTCGCATCCGGACGCCTGGTACAGCCGCCACGGCGAGACCGGCGACATCCTGGCCCGCATTCCGCTGGGCGACCATGCGGTCAAGGAATACGGCGCCGCGTACCTGACGGTGCACCGCGGCGACTTCCATGAACTGCTGGTCAAGGCGCTGCCGTCCGACGTGCTCGCCTTTGGCAAGAACCTGGCCCGGGTCGAGGACCGCGGCAACGATGTGCTGATGCATTTCTCGGACGGCAGCACGGAGACCGCCGACATCGTGATCGGCGCCGACGGCGTCAACTCGCGCGTGCGTGAAGAGCTGCTCGGACCCGAGGAGCCGAAGTACGCCGGTTATCTGGCGCACCGCGCCGTGTTCCCGACACCCCAGGTCAAGGCCGGCATGCTGCCGTTCGACGCCTGTGTGAAGTGGTGGAGCGACGACCGCCACATGATGGTGTATTTCGTGACCGGCAAGGCCGACGAGATCTATTATGTGACCGGCGTGCCGGCCCTGCAGTGGGACCTGAAAGACCGCTGGCTGCAGTCGAACAAGGAAGAGATGCGCGACACCTTCCGCGGCTGGCATCCGACCGTGCAGGCGCTGATCGACAACACGGTCGAGGTCACCAAATGGTCGCTGCTCGAGCGCGATCCGCTGCCGCTGTGGAGCCGTGGCCGCCTCGTGCTGCTGGGCGATGCCTGCCATCCGATGAAACCGCACATGGCGCAGGGCGCGGCCATGGCGATCGAGGATGGCGCCATGCTGGCGCGCTGCCTGAAGGAAGTCGGCCCGCACAACCACGGCGACGCGTTCGCACTGTACGAAGCGAACCGCGCCGAGCGCGCCAGCAAGGTGCAGCGCATCTCCCACGACAACACCTGGCTGCGCACGAACGAAGACCCGGCCTGGTGCTTCGGTTACGATGTCTTCGATGTTCCCCTCGTGTCGCCGTTGACGAAAGCCGCGGCCTGACCAGATAGCCCCGGGACGCCGGCAAGGCGTCCCGTCCAGAGAACAACACGATTTGAGAGGCGGTTGAGATGGTTACTTCAGTCACGGCAGCAGACGGCGGGATGGCGGCGCCGGCAAGAGGGGTCGGCGCCGCGCCGGCATCGGTTGAACGGGGCCTGCAGAGCGCAGGCGTCGGCAAGTTCCAGTATCGCCTGTTCGTGATCTTCGGCCTGGTCTGGCTGGCCGACGCGATGCAGGTGCTGTCGATCGGCTTCACGGCGCCGTCGATCGCCAAAACCTTTGGCATCACCATGCCGCAGGCGCTGCAGACAGGGACCTTCTTCTTCGTCGGGATGCTGATCGGCGCCTTCGTGTTCGGCCGCCTGGCCGACCGCATCGGGCGCCGCCCGGTGCTGATGATGGCGGTGGTGATCGACGCCTGCTTCGGCGTCGCATCAAGCTTCGCTCCCGACTTCACCTGGCTGCTGGTGCTGCGCTTCCTGACCGGTATCGGCGTGGGTGCGACGCTGCCGGTGGACTACACCATGATGGCCGAGTTCCTGCCGAGCGACCGGCGCGGGCGCTGGCTGGTGCTGCTCGAATCGTTCTGGGCTTTCGGTACCATCTTCCTGGCGATCCTGGCGCTGTATGCGGTCAACTGGGGTGACGATGCCTGGCGCGTGATCTTCTTCGTCACCGGCCTGCCGGCGCTGATCGGCCTGGTCCTGCGCTTCTACGTGCCCGAGTCGCCCATGTACCTCAACCGCAACGGCAAGTCGGAGCAGGCGCGCGCCATCCTCCAGCGCGTCGCGAAAACCAATGGCCGCGACGTCGAGATCCCGCAGTTGCAGCCGGAAAGCGCGCCGCGCAAGTCGCTGTCGGCGCTGTTTACCGGCAGCCTGCGGCGCCGCAGCCTGGCGCTGTTCGCGGCCTGGGCACTGATCTCGGTGGCCTACTACGGTGTGTTCGTGTACCTGCCGGTCAAGCTGAGCGCCGAAGGCTTCGGCTTCATGCGCGGCCAGGAATTCCTGATCGTGCTGGCGCTGGTGCAGTTGCCGGGCTTCGCGCTGTCGGCCTATGGTGTCGAGAAGTGGGGACGCAAGCCGACCCTGGTGGGCTTCCTGCTGCTGAGCGCCTGCGGCTGCCTGCTGTACAGCCTGGGCACGTCGACTGCGCTGGTGGTCGGTTCGACCCTGTTGATGAGCTTTGCGCTGCTGGGAACCTGGGGCGCGCTGTACGCCTTCACACCCGAGGTGTACCCGACCGACCTGCGTGCCAGCGGCATGGGCATGGCCGGCGCGGTAGCGCGCTTCGGCGGGCTGTTCGCGCCGCTGATCATCGCCCCGGTGATGGCGACCCAGTTCACGCTGTCGCTGGTGATGCTGTCGACCTTCCTGGTGGTCGGCGCCGTCGCGATCCTGTGCGTCGACCAGGAATCGCGTAACCGGGCGCTGGATTGATCGAAGCCCATGGCCCGGCGCTGTCGATGGCGCCGGGCCGTTCTTCTACACTTTGCGCACGCTGCACACCGTATCGAACCAGGCCTGCATGCCTGTCAGCGGCGCCGGGTTCACCGGCAGGATGGCGTTGATGTTCACGCCATTGCCGCGCCCACCGTTTTTCTCATCCCACCACACGCCGCCGCGCAGATCATCGATGTCCGGTGCGTCGCCCAAGGCAACCCGCGTACCGCGCTGGCCCGTCGCTGCCAGGACCTCGTCGCGCGCGCCGTTGCGGCCTTGCGCGGCGCGCCCGCCACTCACCCACCCGAGCGAATTCGACACCGCCAGCACCTGCGGATGCACGCCATCGGTGACGAATACGCGGATACGGGCGCGCCCGACCACCTGTTCCCTGCCTTTGCGCGCGGCCTTGAACGCGGTGTCGCCCGCAGCGCCCGACTGTGGGCGGTAGGTGGTCAGTTCCACCATATCGCCCGACCTGACCTTGAGCCGCGCAGCCGCGCGCGGATGCATCCACATCGGATTGTCGTGCACGATCTCGGACAGGTATTTTTGCGAGGCGGTGCGGCCCTGGGTGTGCACATTCCATTTGAAGGAAGTGAGTACGAAGCGGTCCTGCGCCAGTTTCTCGAGTCCCGGTACGTGGCTGAAGCCCGGCATGCCGTCGTCGGCAATACCGGCCTTGTCCGCTACCTGGGCCACCTCGGGGGCGTGGATCTCGAAGCGCCGCGACGGCGTGGTGAAGCCGCGCAGCGCCTGGCCGCCTGCCATGATCCCGATCGCCTTTTCCTTCGCGCCGGGCGCATCGGCCTTCAGGATGCGGCCCTGCTGGTCGACGCGGCTGCCGGCCAGCTGCCCGGGCGTGAGCCTGCGCCGGTACACCTCATAGGTCTTCGGTTTACTGGCGTCGACGTGCACGCCGTAGTGCTTCATGTAGGCGAAGCCGTCGGCGAATTCCTTGCCGTCCGGGCCTTTGACAGGCAGCTTGGAGCACTGGTGGCGCACGTAGTCCTCGTGGGTGCCGAAGGCAAAATACCTGGCCTGGGCCGGCCCGAGGCGTTTGCCGATATTGAACAGCACGTCCGGGAACGACACTGCCTCGCCCGGCGGCGGCACCATCGGCTGGCGCAGCATCACGTAGTGCTGCAGTTCGAGGTTGTTGCGGATGTCCATGCCCCAGCGTTCCAGGTACGTCGCATCCGGCAGGATCAGATCGGCGTAATGCGCCATCTCCGAATAGATGATGTCGGAGCAGGCGTGGAACGGGATCAGCTTTTCGTCGCTCAAGACCTCGACTGCGGTGGCGCGGCCTTCGGGCCAGGTCATCGGCGCGGCAATGGTATAGCTCAGGTAGACGTCGAGTTTCGCGCGGCCCTGCTTGAGGTAGTCGTAGACCACCTGGCCGACCTTCATCTTTTGCCAGCGGTTGGCCAGCGGCCATTCGGGCGGATCTTCCAGGTCGGTGCGGATCGTGACCTTGGGCGGCTCCGGCTGCGGCGGCGGATAGTTGGCCGGCGCCAGTTTTTCTTCCAGGCCGTAGCAGTAGCCGCCGGGTTTGCCGACCGAGCCGACCAGCGCATTGAGCATCACCACCGCGCGCTCGGCATTGAAGCCGTTGTAGTGGGCGCCGGTACCGCGGTTGCTGAATGCCGCTACCGCGGGGCGGCGCGACGCGAATTCGGTCGCCAGGCGTTCGATGTCGGCGGCCGGCACGCCCGACAGCGTGGCCGCCCAGGCTGGCGTGAACCCCGCGAGCCACTCACGCAACTGCGCTTCGCCGGGCTGCACGAAGTCGGCGATGAAGGCGCGGTCGTGCAGGTTCTCGCGCAGGATCACGTGCCCCATTGCCAGCGCGATCGCGCCCTCGGTGCCGGGGAAGGGCTGGAACCACTCGTCGCTGCGTCCGGCGGTGTTGGACATGCGCACGTCGAACGTGACCAGCTTGGCGCCGTGATCGAAACGCGCCTTGGTGACGCGCTTGACCAGGTGCAGGCCGCCCTGGTGGGCTTCGAAGAAGTTGGCGCCGAAATTCAGGAAGTAGCGGCAACGCTCGGCGTCGATCGATTCCCAGTCGGTTTCGCCCAGGCTGACATAGTTGGCGGCGCGCTTGTTCGACGAGCACAGGGCGCGGTGGTTCAGCAGCACCGGCGAGCCGACCGCATTCAGGAAGCGCGAGAGTTCGGATTCGTAGCGCGAGCGGCCGGTGTGGACGCCCACGCGTTCCGGGTGGCCGGCGTCGATCGAGGCGCGGATGCGCGTCGCCATCTCGTCGTAGGCTTGTTCCCAGCTGATGCGCTTCCACAGGCCTTCGCCGCGCTTGCCCACGCGCTTGAGCGGGTACAGGAGCCGCTCGGGGTAGCTGTTGATGGTCGGGCCACTCTGGCCTTTGGCGCAGGTCATGAAGCTCGCGACGTTGGGGTCGAGCGGGTTGCCGCGGATCTTGACGACCTTGCCGTCCTGGACGAAGCCTTCGATGCCGCACACGGTCGAGCAGTTCAGGCACACGCTCTTGACCGATGTCGCGGTGCGGTAGTCGGGGCGCACCTTGTGCGCGGCGCCGTCGGCGTCGAGTGCATAGTTCAGCACATCGCGCCCATCGGCGCCCGCTTCGGTCGCAGCGGCAGGGCTGAGCAGGATGGTCTCGCCCAACGCCAGCGTGGCCAGTGCCGGCAGGCCGGACTTGATGAATTGACGGCGCTGCATCAGGCACTCCCGGTTTTGTTCGTGCGGCCCTTGCCGGTGCCGTAATCGGCGCGCAGCTCGGCCCAGGTATCGATCTCGTAGGTGAACGGATCGTGGTTGCGGCCTTTCGGCAGCTTGTTTTCCATTGCGCGCGGCACCACCGTGCCGATGCCGCGGTAGTGCACCGCCGGACGGGTGTTTTCCTGTGGCTTGAGGACGGTCAGCTCGGTCTTGTGGCGGCTGCGGAACAGGCTGACCGGGCTGGCCGGATCGTTGACGTTACCGAAGGCGAACACCTCGGTCGGGCAGGCTTCGACGCAGGCCGGCTGCATGCCGACGTCAAGCCGATGGCTGCACAGATCGCATTTGTCGGCCACCTGCGCTACCGGGTCGATGTGGATCGCGCCGTACGGACAGGCGCGGATACAGTCGCGCGAGCGGTCGCAGAGCGCGGCATCGATGCGCACGACGCCGTCGGCGTCGCGGCTGATCGATTCGGTCGGGCAGGCCGTGAGGCAGGGCGCGTCTTCGCACTGCATGCACAGGGTCGGCAGGAAGGCGCGCCGCGGCGCCGTCTTTCCGGTCGCGTTCGGGCCCTTGAAGTCGTGGTAGTAGACCTTGGTGCGGAACATGCCAAGATGGACCGAGTTCTCGACCTTGCAGGCCACCGAGCAGGCATGGCAGCCGATGCAGCGTTCGGTGTCGATCGCCAGTCCCCATTGGACAGCGGGTGTCGTGTTCATGATGTGTCGCGGTTGATGTGGGAGCCGACAGTGTAATGACCCGGTGCGCCGCTGCCAACGGCCGTCGCTGCCGCGCCATGCCCGGCGGCGACGGCATGCCCGCCTTCGCCTCAGATGACGCGCCGGGGCGCGGCCGTGAGCGGGTCGCCGCTGTTGGGCGTGCCGGTGGGCTCGATCAGCAGGATCCGCGCCTCGTTCCGTGCGCGTGGCCGGTGACGCACGCCTTGCGGCACGACATACAGCTGGCCGGGCGTCAACGTCACCGTCGATCCGTCCTCCAGGTCGATTTCCAGGCATCCCTCCAGCACCAGGAAGAAGTCGTCGGTGGTGTCATGGACGTGCCAGTGATACTCGCCGCGCAGCTTGGCGACCATCACGTCATGGCCGTTGAACAGCGCCACCGTGCGCGGCTGCCAGGCGTCGTCGAACGATGCGAATTTTTCGGCCAGGTCGATTGCAGTAGTCATGGTGTATCCGGAAAAGTGAATGCGCCATGGTCGCCCACCGCCGCGCGCGCGTCTTGTACAATCGTTGCATGCACACCGACTCCGATCACGTCGCCAATCACGCCAGTTTTGGCACGCTGGCCGACGGCGTGACCCTGCTGCAGGCGCGTTTCACCGACCATGCATTCGAGCGGCACAGCCACGATTGCCATGCGGTCGGCGTCACCACGCACGGCATCCAGCGGTTCCGGTGCAAGGGCCGGCAGTACGACAGCCGTCCCGGCGACTTTGTCCTGTTCAACCCGGATGACGACCACGATGGCCGGCGCGGGACCGAAGCAGGCTTTCGCTACACGCTCTGGTATCTGCCGAAGGAGATCGCCGCCGGCGCCGCAGGCAGCCGCTACTTCGCACGCCCCCATGTGACCGACCGCGACATGGCCGAACGGTTCATGCGACTATCCGCCCGCCTGGCCGGGGCGCCGTCCGAATCGCTGCGGGCGCAAGCCCTCATCCAGGCGTTCATGACCGCGCTGCTGCGCCGCCATGGCGAGCGCCCCGGGGCCGCCGGTCTGCAGGCCGTGGATGCCGGCGCGGCAGCGCTGGCGCGCATCCGGGACTACCTGCGCGCCCACTATGCCGACGATGTCACGGTGACGGATCTGGCGAGCGCGGCCGGGCTGTCGCGGGCGCACCTGACACGGGCGTTCAGCGCGGCATTCCACATGCCGCCGCATGTTTACCTGAATGCCGTCCGCGTCAGCCAGGCGCAAACGCGTATCCGGCTCGGCATGCCGCTCGCGCTGGTGGCGCTCGAGTGCGGCTTTGCGGACCAGAGCCAACTGACCCGGCGTTTCAAGGGCAGTGTCGGCGTCACGCCCGCCGCGTGGCGCAAGATGCTGTAAGTTTCGTCCAGCCTGCTCAGGCGCTCTGTGCCTGCACGGCGAACGCCGCCAGGTGCCGTTCCAGCGCAAACACGTGCGGATCCGGTTTGCCCAGCGCGCGCAGCGCCTGCGCCAGGCCGAGCAGGTATTCACTGTTGGGCCCGCTCGGCCCGCGCGCCGATGCGATCTGGCGCGCGATGTCCAGTTCGCTGGCCGGCCCGAGATAGGCCGCGTTCTCGTGCGTGGCGATATACACGATGCCTTCGTCGCTGCTGCCATCCTCGAAATGCATCTCGGTCGCCAGGCGCAGGTAACCGTTCTTTTCGCGGTGGTCGAGGTGGGCGAATTCTTCGGGCGTGACCAGGTAGGCCATGCCGTGGCAGGCTGCGCCGGGGTCGGGCACCAGCGTCACCACGCGGCCCGGCGCGGTCTCGGTGCCGCGGTGGTCGTGCGACCCCTGCCAGAAGCGGCGCGACCAGCCGCCGATATGCGCCGGACGCCGGTCGAGGTAGGGGAAGTCGGCCTTGAAAATCAGCGAGCCGTATCCGAACAGCCAGACGCTGGCGTGGCTGTCGAAGCGGTTCATGCGGCGGTTGATCGCGATGGTGTCGTGGGACATCGTGTGAAAGAAAACAATGTGAAAGAAAACAGGGGGAGACAGGCGATTGTAGCGCCGCGCGCGGCGCGCATGCACATCAGCGTTGCGACCGTTTCACATATCCAAGCAGGAAATTCATGAAGCTGTCGGCCGCCGGCGACAGGGTCCGGCCCGGACGCGTGTACACAAAGAAACGCCGGGTCAGCACCGGCCCGTCCAGCGGGCGCAGTACCAGGCCGTACAGCGTCGCCAGCGGCGCGGCGTAGGGCAGGCAGGCCGTCACGCCCAGCCCTGCGCTGACCATCGCCAGGGCGGTCGTCATGAAGGTGACCTCGTGCGCGGGGCGGATCGGGACGGCGCCGGGCGCGGCCTGCATATCGTCCAGCAGGCGCTCGGTAAATTGCCCTTGCAGCGAAATAAACGGATGGCGCGCAACATCGTCCCAGCCGATCCGTTCCTGGCGTTCAAGCACATGCCCGCGCGGAAAGACCAGGCAGAACGGCATCTCGAACCATTCGCGCGCCTCCAGTGGGGGCGCCGGCATGCGCTCGGGGCCGACGCCGAAGTCGGCCTCGCCCGAGAGCACGCGCGCAATCACGCTTTCCACGGCTGTGTCGGCCAGCCTGATCTCGATGGCCGGGTGTGCGGCGCGGTAAGCGGCGATCGCTTCGGGTAGCAGCGTGCATGCCATCAACTGCGGCGCGGCAATGCGCACCACGCCCTTCTTCAGGCGTGTGTGGTCGGCGACGTTAGCCAGCGCACCGTCCAAATCGTCGATCATCTGGCTAAATAAAGGCAGGAGTTCCAGCCCGATCGCGGTCAGTTCGATGCGCCGCGTGCTGCGGTCGACCACGCGCGCGCCAAGCGTCTGTTCGAGCTCCTTGATCAGGCCGGACAGCGCCGACTGGGTCACGTGCAGCGACTGCGCCGCCAGCGTGAAATTGCCGGCCCTGGCCAGGGCGACGAAGGCGCGCATCTGGCGCAAGGTTGGATTCATGAGAAAACCTGATCAATCGGGCGAAAAAACCTGTTTGTATGATAGTGCGTTTTGATTTGTAATGGTGGCATCTCAGCAATATCGAAAGACCTACCCATGAAACTCGCCACCCTCAAAGCAGGCGGCCGCGATGGCACGCTGGTCGTCGTCAGCCGTGACCTGAGCATCTGCACCCGCGTGCCCGACATCGCCCCGACCCTGCAGGCCGCGCTCGACGACTGGGAAGCGCTGGCGCCGCGCCTGCAGCAGGTCTACGGCTGGCTCAACAATGGCGCGGCGGAAGGCGCCGAGCCGTTCAGCGAAGAGGCTTGCCACTCGCCGCTGCCGCGCGCCTACCAGTGGGCCGACGGCTCCGCCTACATCAACCACGTCGAGCTGGTGCGCAAGGCACGCAATGCCGAGGTGCCGGCGTCGTTCTATACCGATCCACTGATGTACCAGGGCGGCGGCGATTCCTTCATCGGGCCCCGTGATCCGATCGCGCTGCTCGACGAACAGTGGGGCATCGATCTCGAGGCCGAGGTGGCGGTCGTTACGGGCGACGTACCGATGGGCGCGACGAGCGAACAGGCGGCCGCGGCGATCCGCCTGGTCATGCTGGTCAATGACGTGTCGCTGCGTAACCTGATCCCGAACGAGCTGGCCAAGGGCTTCGGTTTCTACCAGTCCAAGCCGGCCAGCGCGTTCTCGCCGGTCGCGGTGACGCCGGACGAGCTGGGTCAGCACTGGCAGGACAGCAAGCTGCACCTGCCGCTGCTGGTCACGCTCAACGATGCGCCGTTCGGTCGCCCGAACGCCGGCGAAGACATGACCTTCAGCTTCGCGCAACTGGTCCGGCACGCTGCTGCAACGCGCGAGCTGTGCGCCGGCAGCATCATCGGCTCGGGCACGGTGTCGAACAAGCAGGGCAGCCTGCACGGTTCGAGCGTCGCGAATGGCGGCGTCGGCTATTGCTGCCTGGCCGAGGTGCGCATGTACGAAACCATCGAAACGGGCGCGCCGCAGACGCCGTTCCTGGCCTTTGGCGACACGGTGCGCATCGAGATGCGCGACCCGGACGGCGCCAGCATCTTCGGCGCTATCGACCAGCGCGTCGCGCCGTACCCACGGAGGCAATCATGAAACTGTTTACTTACTTTCGCAGCTCGGCCGCCTACCGGGTGCGCATCGCGCTCAACCTGAAGGGCCTGGCCTACGATGCGGTGCCGGTGCACCTGCTGCGTGGCGGTGGCGAACACCTGCAGGGCGACTACCGCCAGATCAACCCGAGCGGCCTGGTGCCGTCGTTCCAGGACGAACACATCACCCTGAGCCAGTCGATGGCAATCATCGAATACCTGGAAGAGGTGCATCCGCAGATGCCGCTGCTGCCGAAGGATGCCGCCGGGCGGGCGCGGGTGCGCGAACTGGCCCAGATCGTCGGCTGCGATATCCACCCGGTCAACAACCTGCGCGTGCTGAACTATCTGGTCAAGCACCTGGGCCTGCCGGACCAGGCCAAGACCGAGTGGTACCGCCACTGGGTCATCGAGGGTTTCCAGTCGCTCGAAGCGCACCTGGCGCGCGATCCGGGCGCCGGCCCGTATTGCCATGGCGACCATCCGACGATTGCCGATTGCTTCCTGGTGCCGCAGGTGTTCAATGCACAGCGCTTCAATATCGACGTGACGGCCTATCCGAACATCGACCGCATCAATTCGCTGTGCATCGAGCTGCCGGCCTTCAAGGCGGCGCATCCGTCGCACCAGCCGGATACCGAATAGGACGCATGGTGGCGGGGAGGGCGGCGCGCGAGGTGCCCGCCCCTCGGCTACAATCGCGCCTCGTCATCTTGCCGAGTCGCCCATGTCCACACCCCAGATCCCCGATTCCATCCTGCACGCCCTCGACCTGGCCGATGCCTCGTGGCGTCCGGTCCTCGCGCGCGGCCTCGACGCCGTGGCCCGCGCCAATCCCGGCTACCTGCCGGCCCTGGCGATCGACGACTACCTGCCGACCGGGAACCGCCTGTTCGCCGCCTTCGCCCAGCCGCTCGAGCGCGTGAAGTATGTGCTGGTGGGCGAGGGGCCGTATCCGCGCGCGGCGAGCGCGACCGGGGTGTGCTTCATGGACGGCGCCGTTGGCGAATTGTGGAGCGACACCGGCCTGTCCAAGCCCGTCAACCGCGCGACGTCCTTGCGCAATTTCATGAAGATGCTGCTGGTTGCCAGCGGCCAGTTGCAGGCGGACGCTACCGGTGGCGCGGCGCTGGCGCCGATCGCCCAGGCAGCGCGGGGCAACGGGTCGATCCGCACGCTGGCGCAGCTGCAGGACAACCTCACCGCCCACGGCTTCCTGCTGCTCAACGCGGCGCTGGTGTTTCGCAAGCACGTGGCGCCGGCCATCGATGCGCGCGCCTGGTTGCCATTCTTGCAAACCGTGCTGGCCGCGCTGGCCGGGCAACCGTCGCCGCCGACGCTGGTGCTGTGGGGAAAGATCGCCGAGCAATTGAAAAAGCTGCCGGAAACGGCGGCCTTCCCGCAAGCGGCGGCCGAGCATCCGTATAACCTGAGCTTCATCGGGCACCAGGGCATGCAGGCGCTGTTCGGGCCGATGGACTTGCTGCGTGCCCGCTAGGCAAACGGCAAAACCAGTTCGCCCTGCGTCGTGATCGTGATCTGGAAAGGGGCCGGGGCGGGGACGGGGGGCGGGGCGGGGGGCAGGCCATTTTGGGCCGGTCCAAGACAAGATGTTCGTGATTTGCTATACTTGACTAAATCGTTCAACTAATCGGGTTTTATCCCGGTGCCAGCGACAACTCGGTGGCTGCAGTGTTTCTAGTTGAACAAGAGGAATATTTTAACATTAACCGGGGTTGCAATGCGTCTGACCACCAAGGGCCGTTTCGCTGTCACCGCGATGATCGATCTAGCCATGCGTCAAGGCAATGGTCCGGTCACCCTGTCGGGTATCAGCCAGCGCCAGGCCATTTCGCTGTCGTATCTCGAGCAGTTGTTCGGCAAGCTGCGCCGCCACGAGATCGTCGAATCGATCCGCGGTCCGGGCGGCGGCTACAGCCTGGCCCGGCCGGCGATCAAGGTGACGGTGGCCGACATCATCATCGCCGTCGATGAGCCGCTGGATGCAACCCAGTGTGGCGGCAAGGAAAACTGCGCCGGTACTGCGGCCAACGGCGGCCGCTGCATGACCCATGAGTTGTGGACCACGCTCAACGAAAAGATGGTCGACTACCTGGATTCGGTCTCGCTGCAAGACCTGGTTGACCAGCAGCGCCAGAAGGAGCAGGCCGTCGTGCACATGCACCGTCCCGCCCCGGCTGCCGTCGGACAAAATTGAAGTTTACTGGAGTGAATCGATGAACGCGCCTTTGGACAAGAACACCGAGCAGAGCTTTGCGACTGCCCCCCATTTCCCGATCTATATGGACTACTCGGCCACCACGCCGGTCGATCCACGGGTCGCGGATGCCATGATCCCGTTCCTGCGCGAGCAGTTCGGCAACCCGGCGTCGCGCAGCCACGCCTACGGCTGGAGCGCCGAAGCGGCGGTCGAAGCGGCGCGCGCGAATGTCGCCGCCATCGTCGGCGCCGACCCGCGCGAGATCATCTGGACTTCCGGCGCGACCGAAAGCAACAACCTCGCGATCAAGGGCGCGGCCCAGTTCTACAAGACCAAGGGCAAGCACATCATCACGGTCAAGACCGAGCACAAGTCGGTGCTCGACACCGTGCGCGAACTGGAGCGTGTCGGTTTCGAAGCGACCTACCTCGAGCCGCAGGACAATGGCCTGATCACGATCGAGCAGCTGAGCGCGGCGATCCGTCCTGACACCATCCTCGTGTCGGTGATGCTGGTGAATAACGAGATCGGCGTGGTCCAGCCGATCGACGAGATCGGCGCCCTGTGCCGCTCGAAAGGCATCATCTTCCACTGCGACGCCGCGCAAGCGGTCGGCAAGGTGAAGATCGACCTGGAAAGCAGCAAGGTCGACCTGATGACCTTCACCGCGCACAAGGTGTATGGCCCGAAAGGCGTCGGCGCCCTGTACGTGCGCCGCAAGCCGCGCGTGCGCCTCGAAGCGCAGATGCACGGTGGCGGCCACGAGCGCGGCCTGCGGTCGGGCACGCTGCCGACGCACCAGATCGTCGGCATGGGCGAAGCCTTCCGCCTGGCCAGGGAAGAGATGGATAGCGAACTGGTGCGTATCCGCGCGCTGCGCGACCGCCTGGCCAAGGGCCTGCTGGAGATCGAAGAGGTCTATATCAATGGCGACATGGACCAGCGCGTGCCGCACAACCTGAACGTGTCGTTCAACTATGTCGAAGGCGAGTCGCTGATCATGGCGATCAAGGATCTCGCCGTGTCGTCCGGCTCGGCCTGCACCTCGGCCAGCCTGGAGCCATCGTACGTGCTGCGCGCCCTGGGCCGCAGCGACGAACTGGCGCACAGCTCGATCCGCTTTACCATCGGCCGTTTCACGACCGAAGAAGAAATTGATTTTGCCATCAACCTGCTCAAGAGCAAGGTCGGCAAACTGCGCGAACTGTCGCCGCTGTGGGACATGTTCAAGGAAGGGATCGACCTGAATTCGATCCAATGGGCAGCCCACTAATTCAAGAGATACAGGAGCATTACCATGGCATATTCGGACAAAGTACTCGACCATTACGAAAATCCACGTAATGTCGGCGCCTTCGACAAGGGCGACGACGCGATCGGCACCGGCATGGTCGGCGCGCCGGCCTGCGGCGACGTCATGAAACTGCAGATCAAGGTCAACGAGCAGGGCCTGATCGAAGACGCGAAGTTCAAGACCTATGGCTGCGGTTCGGCCATCGCGTCGAGCTCGCTGATCACTGAATGGGTCAAGGGCAAGAGCCTGGACGAAGCACTGGCGATCAAGAACACCCAGATCGCCGAAGAGCTGGCCCTGCCGCCGGTCAAGATCCACTGCTCGATCCTGGCCGAAGACGCGATCAAGGCCGCCGTCGCCGACTACAAGGCGAAGCACGAGAAAGCCGCAGCGTAATTTTTTGTCGAACCAGCAGGAGAAGCAACGATGGCAGTCACCCTGACCGAAAAAGCAGCAAAGCACGTCAACCGTTACCTCGAGCGCCGGGGCAAGGGCCTCGGCTTGCGGTTCGGGGTGCGCACCACCGGCTGCTCCGGCCTGGCCTACAAGCTGGAATATGTCGATGACACCGCCGCCGAAGACAGCGTGTTCGAGTCGCACGGCGTCAAGGTTTTCGTCGACCCGAAAAGCCTGCCGTACATCGACGGTACCGAACTCGACTTCGCCCGCGAAGGATTGAACGAAGGCTTCCGCTTCAACAACCCGAACGTCAAGGACAATTGCGGTTGCGGCGAGAGCTTCCGGATCTGATCCGATGCAGAATCATTTCGACCTGTTCCAGCTGCCGGCCCGTTTCGACGTCGACGCCGAGGCCCTCGACAGCGCCTACCGCGAAGTCCAGGGCCGCGTGCATCCCGACCGTTTCGTGAACGCCACCGACGCCGAGCGGCGCGTGGCGATGCAATGGGCCACGCGCGCCAACGAGGCGTACCAGACCCTGCGCAATCCGCAAAAGCGCGCGCAATACCTGTGCGAGCTGAACGGCATCGACTTGCAGACCGAGTCGAATACCGCGATGCCGCCCGCCTTCCTGATGCAGCAGATGGAATGGCGCGAAGAGCTCGAGGATGCGCGCGCCGCCAAGGATGCGATCGCACTCGACCGCCTCGAAGCGCAGCTGCGCGCCGAACGCAAGAACCTGCTGGCCGGGGTCGAGCGCCAGCTCGACGGCGGCGACTACGCGGCGGCCGCGCAGGGCGTGCGCTCGCTGATGTTCCTCGACAAGTTCGGCGACGAAGTACAGTACGCGTTCGAAGCAATCGACGCGTAAATCATGTGGGGTGGACGGGTTTCCCGTCCACGCGTTCAGGCAGCGCATGCTTCGTCGATGGGCTTGCGATCGTTGAACGCGTGGACGGCAGAGCCGTCCACCCCACAGGATTTTCACTGCACGCGTAAAATACGGGGTTCACCGTCCCGGCGCACAAAAACAATACTGGTATCACGACTATGGCACTCCTCCAAATCGCCGAACCCGGCATGTCCACCGCCCCGCACCAGCACCGCCTGGCCGTGGGCATCGACCTGGGCACCACCAATTCGCTGGTCGCCACCGTGCGCAGCGGCAGCCCCGAAGTGCTCAGCGACGAGGAGGGCCGCTCGCTGCTGCCGTCGATCGTGCGCTATCTTGCAAACGGCCATGCCAACATCGGCCACAAGGCGCGCGTGCACCAGACCACCGATCCGAAGAACACGATCGTGTCGGTCAAGCGCTTCATGGGTCGTGGCCTGAAGGACATCGCCCACGCCGAAAATCTGCCGTACGATTTCGTCGACGGCGAGGGCATGGTGCAGTTGAATACGGTGGCCGGCGTGAAGTCGCCGGTCGAGGTCTCGGCGCAAATCCTGGCCACGCTGCGCCAGCGCGCCGAGGATTCGCTCGGCGACGACCTGGTGGGCGCCGTGATCACCGTGCCGGCGTATTTCGACGACGCCCAGCGCCAGGCCACCAAGGACGCGGCCCAGCTGGCCGGACTGAATGTGCTGCGCCTGCTGTCCGAACCGACCGCCGCCGCCATCGCCTATGGGCTCGATCATGGCAAGGAAGGCGTCTACGCGGTCTACGACCTGGGCGGCGGAACCTTCGACATCTCGATCCTCAGGCTCTCGAAGGGCGTGTTCGAGGTGTTGTCGACCGGTGGCGATTCGGCCCTGGGCGGCGACGACTTCGACCAGCGCCTGTTCTGCTGGATCACCGAGCAGGCCAGGCTGGCGCCGCTGTCCGACGTCGACACCGCGACCCTGATGGTCAAGGCGCGCCAGGCCAAGGAACTGCTGTCGACCAACGAAGAAACCAGCATCGAGGCGATCCTCAAGTCCGGCGAGATCGTGCAGGTGACGATCAGTGCTCACACCTTCGCCGAGATCACCAGGCCCCTGGTCGGCAAGACCATGAACGCGATCCGCAAGGCGATGCGCGATGCGAATGTCGCGGTCGACGACGTCGACGGCGTGGTGATGGTGGGCGGCGCGACGCGCATGCCGCATGTGCGCCGCGCGGTGTCGGAATACTTCCAGACCATCCCGCATGCCAACATCGACCCGGACCGCGTGGTGGCGCTGGGCGCCGCGATCCAGGCCAACCTGCTGGCCGGCAACCGCGCCGACGGCGAAGAGTGGCTGCTGCTGGACGTGACCCCGCTGTCGCTCGGCATCGAGACGATGGGCGGCCTGGTCGAGAAGATTATCCCGCGCAATTCGACGATTCCCGTGGCGCGCGCCCAGGAATTCACCACCTTCAAGGATGGCCAGACCGCCCTGGCGGTGCACGTGGTGCAGGGCGAGCGCGAACTGGTGTCCGATTGCCGTTCGCTGGCGCGTTTCGAGCTGCGCGGCATCCCGCCGATGGCGGCCGGCGCGGCGCGTATCCGCGTCACGTACCAGGTCGACGCCGACGGCCTGCTGTCGGTGGCCGCGCGCGAAATGCGCTCGGGTGTGGAAGCGTCGATCACGGTCAAGCCGTCGTACGGCCTGGGCGACGACCAGGTGGCGCGCATGCTGCAGGAGTCGTACAGCGAAGCGGCCGGCGACATGCAGCTGCGGGCACTGCGCGAAGAGCAGGTCGAAGCCGAACGCATCCTGCTGGCGACGCGCTCGGCGCTGGACTCGGATGCCGACCTGCTGTCGGCTGACGAAGCGGCCGTCGTTGCCGAACAGCTGCAGGCAGTGGTCGATGCGCTGGCCGCCTCGAACGACGAAGCGGTCGCTCCCGGCCAGCGCCAGGACGCCGTGCACGCCGCCGTGCAGGCACTGGCCAGGGGCACCGAAGAATTCGCCGCCCGCCGCATGGACAAGAGCGTGCGCAAGGCGCTCGCTGGCAAGTCGCTGGACGAGATCTGAGCGATTTATCGATCAAACCGTAGGGTGGACGGCTTTGCCGTCCACGCGGTGATCGTTGGCGGGTGCGATTACGCGCCAGTGCCGACCGGATCCGTTTGAACGCGTGGACGGCAGAGCCGTCCACGCCACGAAAAAAAATCTAATGAGGTAACCCAAGTGCCACAAATCGTCATCCTCCCGCATCCGACGTTCTGCCCCGACGGCGCCGTGCTCGAAGCGCCCGCCGGCAAGTCGGTCTGCGACGTCCTGTTAGAGAACGACATCGACATCGAACATGCCTGCGACCGCGTGTGCGCCTGCACCACCTGCCACGTGATCGTGCGCGAAGGGTTCGAGTCGCTGAACGAGCAGGAAGAAAAAGAAGAAGACATGCTGGACAAGGCCTGGGGCCTGGAGCCGCAGTCGCGCCTGTCGTGCCAGGCGATCGTCGCGGACGAAGACCTGGTGGTCGAGATCCCGAAATACACGATCAACCACGCCGCCGAAAAGAACCACTGATCGTCATGAAGCGCGCTGTCCACGACAAGAAAGTCCCGGCCGTCCAGGAGCTCCCGCCGGAAGTCCGTCCCGGCCAGTCGATCGAGCTGCTCAAGGAGCTGCACATCCTGACCCGCGACGGCAAGCTCAATCAGGACAGCCGCCGCAAGCTCAAGCAGGTCTACCACCTGTACAACTTCATCGAGCCGCTGCTGCGCGACGTGCAGGGCCGCACTGACAACGCCTCGGGCAGCGTGTCGCTGGTCGACCATGGTGCCGGCAAGTCCTACCTCGGTTTCATCCTGTACGACCTGTTCGTCAAGGGCAACCAGGGCGACTCGCAGATCTACGGTATCGAGACGCGCCCCGAGCTCGTGGAAAAGTCGACCGCGCTGGCCGCGCGCCTGGGCTTCGGCGGCATGTCCTTCCTGCCGCTGTCGGTGGCCGAATCGACCACCTCGAGTGCGCTTCCCGAGACGATCGACATCGTCACCGCGCTGCACGCCTGCAACACCGCCACCGACGACGCCATCGACTTCGCGCTCAAGAAGAAGGCGAAGCACATGGTGCTGGTGCCGTGCTGCCAGGCCGAAGTCGCGTCCGTGCTGCGCAAGAACAAGGGCAGGGACGTGAAGCGCAGCGCGCTGACCGAGATCTGGCGTCACCCGATCCACACCCGCGAATTCGGCAGCCAGGTGACCAATGTGCTGCGCTGCCTGCAGCTCGAGGCCCACGGCTACCAGGTCACGGTGACCGAACTGGTGGGCTGGGAGCATTCGATGAAGAACGAGTTGATCGTGGCGACCTACAAGGACCTGCCGCGCCGCCGCCCCGCCGAGCGGCTCGACGAGGTGCTGCTCGAGCTCGGCCTGGCCGAGATGAAGGCGCGCTTCTATGCACCGCAACCCGCCACCACGGAATGACACGACCATGAGCGAAACCACCCATTGGATCGACCTGCGTAGCGACACCGTCACCCAGCCCGGTGAAGCGATGCGCGCCGCCATGGCGGCCGCGCCGGTCGGCGACGATGTATACGGCGACGACCCGACGGTCAACCGCCTGCAGGACTACGCGGCCGAGCTGTTCGGCTTCGAGGCCGGCATGTTCGCGCCGAGCGGCACCCAGACGAACCTGATCGCGCTGATGACCCACTGCGGCCGCGGCGACGAATACCTGGTCGGCCAGGAAGCGCACACCTACAAATACGAAGGCGGCGGCGCCGCGGTGCTGGGCAGTATCCAGCCGCAGCCGATCGCCAACCAGCCGGACGGCTCGATCGCGTTGGCCGACATCGAGGCCTACATCAAGCCGGACGACATGCATTTCGCCCGCACCCGCCTGCTGGCGCTGGAAAACACCATCGGCGGACGCGTGCTGGCGCAGGAGTACGTGGCAGCCGCCACCCGGCTCGCGCATGCGAAAGGCCTGGCGACCCACCTGGACGGCGCGCGCATCTGCAACGCCGCCGTCAAGGGCGGCCTGGGCATGCGCGCGGCGGTGGCGGGCTTCGACACCGTATCGGTGTGCCTGTCGAAAGGCCTGGGCGCGCCGGTCGGCTCGGTGCTGCTGGGGCCCCGGGTCTTCATCGAGCAGGGCAAGCGCTGGCGCAAGATGCTGGGCGGCGGCATGCGCCAGGCCGGTGTGCTGGCCGCGGCCGCGCACCACGCGCTGGAGCATAACGTGGCGCGGCTGGCCGACGACCATGACAACGCCGCCGAACTGGCGCGTGGCCTGGCGCGGATCGAACAGTTGAGCGTCGTCGCACCGCACACCAATATCTTCTGGCTGGACGTACCGGCCGCCGCCTGCGCGCCCCTGCGCGAGGCCCTGGTGCGCGCGAACATCCGCGCCACCGTGGGCCCCAGGATGCGCCTGGTGACCCACCTCGATGTCAGCGCCGCCGACGTGCAGCGCACGATCGACGTGTTCAGCGACTTTTTCAGGAAATGGCAACCAGCATGACCGATGATGCAATCCGCCTCGCCAAGCGCGTGGCCGACGTGGCAGGCTGCTCGCGCGGCGACGCCGAGCGCTATATTGCCGGCGGCTGGGTCAGTATCGACGGCGTCATCGCTGAAGACCCGGCCAGCCGCGTGACGCCCGAACAGGCCGTCGTGCTGCTGCCCGGCGCCACCCCGGTCGAACCGGAGCCGGTGACGATCCTGCTGCACAAGCCGGCCGGCGTGACGCTCGAGGCGGCGCTGGCGCTGATCGGGCCGGACACGCTCGAACACGACAAGGGTTTCGGCAAGCCCTTCCTGCGCCGCCACCTGTTCAAGCTGGCGCCGGCCACGCCGCTCGAAGTCGACGGTTCGGGCCTGGTCGTGTTCAGCCAGGACTGGCGCGTGATGCGCAAACTCGTGGAAGACGCGCCGCGCAACGAATACGAATACGTGGTCGAAGTCGAGGGCAGCATTGCCGATGGCGGCATGGACAAGCTCAATCGCATGTTCCGCGCCAGCTGGCAGAACGAAACGCGCCTGCGCATCGCCGGCAAGAATATCCATCCCGGCCAGATCGCGCGCCTGTGCATGGACGTCGGCTTGACCGTGCGTTCGCTGCGGCGCCTGCGCATCGGCCGCATCTCGATGGGCAGCCTGCCGTCAGGCCACTGGCGCTTCCTGCGCGACGTCGAACGCTTCTGATCAGTTTTATCGAAAGGCCACACGCATGCGCAACTCATTCCGCCTCATCCTCACCAGTGTCGCCTTCTTCGTCCTGCTCGGCCCCGTCATGCCGGTGATCGAGGTGGCCCTCGTCACCCTGTTCACCAAGGGCCGGCTCGAGATCAATCCGTCGTTCTACCTGGCCGCCGTGCTGTTCGGCGCGCTGATCGCCGCTGCGCTCGGCCTGGGCCACGGGATCCTGATGGCGCTGGCGGTGCGGATCGACGCGGTGCGCCGGCGCCTGGATACGCGCACCCGCCGCATCCTGCTCGGCACCGGCGCGTCGCTGTTCTGCGGCCTGGCGATGACGGCGGTCACGCTGTACACCGCGCGCAATTCGTACGGTTCGCTGCTCGGGGCAATGGACCCGAACCATCCCGATCCATGGGCCATCATCCGCGCCTACATGGTGATCGAGCTGTTCATCGTCCCGGCACTGGCCTGCGGCATCCTGTTCCAGCTGCTGCCATGGTCGCGCCGGGTGATGCAGAACGCGATCGCGCGCGCCGGCGCGGCCTGAGCGGGGTCCTGTAGGGCCGGCAGCTTCGCTGCCAACGCGCCGATCGCTGGCGGCTGCGCAATCGTGCCGGATGACCGCACTGCCAACCATCACCGCGTCGGCGGCAAAGCCGCCAACCCTACCGCTTGCGCAGCAATTGCAGTGCCACCGCTGCGCCGACCACGGCGGCGCCGACGGCCAGCGCCTTGCCATTGTTGTTGCGCGATCGTTCGCCGGCGTGCTGGCCGCTGCGCACGCCGCTGGCGCCGTGCGGCGGTGCGTACAGCGCGCCTTCGGTGTCGTCGGCAGGGTCGGCCCGCTTTGCCCACGCATCCAGGAAGCGGTTCATGGTGGCGGAAATCAGGTTCGGGGTCAGCTGGGTCAGCTTCATCGCGGCGGCCGGCGCGCCGGGCACGGTGGTGTCGCGCGGGCGGTGCGCCAGCTTGACGACCGCGTCGGCGACCTTTTCCGGCGACAGCGCGCCCGGCGGATACGATAGTCGCGCACCCGTGTAGTTGCCGGCATGGCTGAAGCCGGGCGTATCGACGAAGGTCGGATACACATCGCACACGTGGATGTGGCGCCGTTTGCCCAGCTCGGCGCGCAGCGCTTCGCTGAAGCCGCGCAGGCCGAACTTGCTGGCGCTGTAGGCCGCCGCATAGGGCGCCGCCACATAGCCGCCCGACGAAATCATGTTGACCCAGATACCGTGATCCTGCTCCAGGAAGATCGGCAGCACCGCGTGGGCGTCGTTCATGTGGCTGATCAGGTTGGTCTCGATGACCCGGTGGTGATCGGCAATCGGCACATCCGCATACTTGCCGACCACGCCAGCGCCGACATTGCTGAACCACAGGTCGATGCCACCCAGGATGGCGCGGGCGTCGTAGGCGAAGTCCGAGACCGCGTCGGCGTCGGTGGCATCGACGGTGATGGCGCTGGCCTGGCCGCCGGCTGCATGGCAACGTTCGACCACATCGTCGAGGCCGTCCTGGCCGCGTGCGCCGAGCACGAGATGGGCGCCCTGGCGGGCGAAGGCGATGGCGGTGGCGGCGCCGATGCCGCTCGAGGCGCCCATGATTACGACACGCAATTGCGTTGGATTCATTGTGTACCCTTCTTCAACCTGGGATGAGAAGTGTTCAATTATTCCAACATCTGCCGAACCCTGCGTTTGTATTCCGCTCGGCAAGTTCCAGCAGAATTATTTGGGCTTGCGGGGTAACGAGACGAGACGCGTGCCGGCCAGCCGGTCATGCAGGAACTGGCGATCCTTGTCGAACAGCGCGGTGGCGGCCCAGGCCAGCATGCCGAGCGCGAGCGCGATGCCGATGTCGGCCCTGTCGTGCAGGCCGAGCACGGCGCACGCTGAAAGCGCCGGCGCGAACCAGCCCCAGGCCAGCAGGTAGCGGACGATGGCGGTGCGCCACGGCAGACGCGCATGACCGGGCTGGACCAGCTTGATGCGCCAGGTCTTCATGGCCAGCGTGTGGCCGCTGTCGCGCCAGCACCAGGTGAAATAGGCGCCCGTCGCAATGAACAGGAACACCTTGAGGCCGTACTGGAAGACAGGTTCCTGGCGGTTGCCGGTGGCGAGGATGTAGACCAGCACCGCCAGCATCGCCACCGCGAACAGCAGGAAGAATTCATAGACCATCACGGTCAGGCGGCGCTTGATCGTGGGCGTGGCAACGGTGGGCGCGGCTGGCGGCGCCATGTCGACGTCGCCGGCCGGCTCAGTTGCCCGCATTCGAGGCCTGGGTGGCGGGGGCCGAGCTGCCCTGGGCGCTGGCGCCGGCGGCAGGGGCGGCAGCGGGTGGCACTGTCACGGCGCCCCCCTGGGCAGGCGCCATGGGCGGCGTCCCGTTCGTACCGGTCGCACCGGTCGTACCCACGGCGCCGGCAAGCGCCGATGGCGCCGGTGCGGCGGCGGCCGGCAGTTCCGGGATGCCGGCCACGATGCATTCGGCGCCGCGGCGCGTCGTGTTGGGCGGGCAGGGTGTCGGCACCACCAGCATCGGCGCCTCCGGCAGCGCCACCGGCGTACTCTTGCGCGCGGCCGGCGCGGTGCGCGCCAGCGTGCGTTTCTGGTCTTCGGTGAGGCGGTTGTAGTTCTTCCAGTCGGCGGCCTTGTCGCCCTGGGCCAGGCGGTTGGCGCGGCTGTAGTTCTCGCGCGCGAGTTCGCGCTGTTCGGGCGTCAGCTTGAGCCACTGGCGCATGCGCTGGTGCACGCGCTGCTGCTCGGGCGGCTGCATCGAGGCGAAACGCGACGACATTTCGATCCACTTGCGCTTGCGCGTGCCGTCCATCCGGTTCCACTCGGGCTCGAGCGGGGCGAGCGCGACCTGCTGGACGCTACTCAGGTCATCCCACAGCGGCTTGTCGAGCGTGCGTGGGGTTTCCTTGCCCGCGACGCTGCCGCTCACGGCTGGCTGGACCGACGGGGTGTCGATGCGGTCGACGATCACCCAGGCGATCGCGCCAGCGGCCAGCACGCCGGCCACGGTACCCAGGATGGGAAACCGGGATTTCGGCGCGCCAGGCTGTCGAACGGGTTTCGTCATTGCGCGCGCTGCTGCGACTCCAGGTAGGCGCTGAAGCCAGGGTCGAGATACGCGGTCAGTGGCAGTTCGTCGGCCAGCACGGCGGCGTCGATTTCAGCCAGCTCGGCCAGTTGCTGCTGCTCCTGGTGCTGGTAGACGCCGCCCATGCCGATCACCAGCGCCAGGATAGGCGCGACCACGGCAATGCGGGGCAGGGCGGGGCCGCCGAGCCAGGCGGCGAGGCCGCGCCAGCCGCCGGCGCGTGCCGCATCGGGTTTCTTGCGCGCCAGCGCGGCAGCGCGCGCAGCGGCCAGCCGGTCGACGGTCGATGCCGGCAGGGTGTCGAGCTGTTCGTTCAGTGCATGGCGTATCTTGTACGCCAGATTGATGTCGTCGGTATTCATAGTCTGATTCCCTTGGCCTTGAGCGCATCGGCGAGGGCGTGGGTAGCACGGGAGCAATGGGTCTTGACGCTGCCTTCGGAACAACCCATCGCTTCGGCCGTTTCTGCCACGTCCATATCCTGCCAGTAACGCATGAGGAAGGCTTCCCGTTGACGCGTGGGGAGCTTTTGTACTTCTTCATCGATCAAACGCAAGGTTTGTGCGCGTTCTACCTGATCCGCACTGGATTCCGCAGCCGAACCATCCTCGGCTTCGTAAGAAGCAAGTATATCAAAGTCGTCATCGTCGCTGCCATCGCCGCGGCTGAAGCCCGAGAACAGACTGACCCAGGTATTGCGTACCTTTTCGCGGCGGAAGTAGTCGAGGATGGTGGTCTGCAGGATGCGCTGGAACAGCATCGGCAATTCGGCGGCCGGCTTGTCGCCGTATTTTTCGGCCAGCTTGATCATCGCGTCCTGCACGATGTCGAGCGCCGACTCGTCCTTGCGCACCGCATACACCGCCTGCTTGAACGCGCGCCGTTCGACATTCGCGAGGAAGTCGTTGAGTTCTTTATCTGTGGCCATGCGGGTTTAAGGAAGCGCTCGAGTTGCTCGTGCTGTAAGGAAAACTGTCGCATGCTAGCAAAAAACGCCCCGGCCTGCACCGGAATCGCTCAGCGACAGCGCGTGCGATGTCATTTGCATAATGCATGCCGGATGCGCAAAAACCGCATGTGGTTAGCTGAAATCATTCGTTGTTGAGGGCGGGCGGCGTGGATAGTGTATTCACACGTCCATTCGCCCTGCATCCATCATGCCGTTAGATACCATCCGCCAGGAATTCGATGTCCGCCCGTTCGCCGGCGCCGCCCTCGGCGCCGAAGTGCTCGGCCTCGACTTGTCCCAGCCGCTCGCGCCTGCCGACCTGGCGCGCCTGCACCGTGCCCACCTCGATCACCACGTGCTGGTGGTTCGCGACCAGCGCATCACGCCGGCCCAGCAGGTGGACTTCAGCCGCCGCTTCGGTCCGCTGCAAATCCACGTGCTGCGCCAGTTCCAGCTGGCCGGCACGCCCGAGGTACTGATCGTGTCGAATATCCGCGAGAACGGCGAGCCGATCGGCCTGGGTGACGCCGGCGCCCTGTGGCATTCCGACCTGTCCTACAAAGCGACGCCCAGCCTCGGGTCGATGCTGCATGCCCAGGAATTGCCGGCCGAAGGCGGCGACACGCTGTTCGCCAACCAGCACAGCGCCTGGGATGCGCTGCCCGCCGACCTGCAGCGCGAAGTCGCGCACCTGCAGGCCGAGCACTGGTACCTGGCGCGCTACGAAGACCTGCGCCGGCGCAACCCGTGGCGGCCCGCGCTCACCCAGGCCCAGATCGACGAAGTCAAGCCGGTGCGCCATCCGGTGGTGCGCACCCATCCCGAGACGGGACGGCGCGCGCTGTTCGTCAGCGAGCATTTCACCACGCGCATCCTGGGCGTGTCCGAAGCGCGCAGCCGCGCACTGCTCGATGCGCTGTTCGACCACGGTACCCGCGCCGAGCACATCTATCGTCACCGATGGAAGCCGCACGACATGGTGTTCTGGGACAACCGCTCGCTGATGCACCTGGCGGCCGGCTGTCCGGACCACCTGCGCCGCAAGCTGTACCGCACCACGATCGAAGGCGACGTGCCATTCTGACCAGGAGACGTATGACGAATCTGAAGAAACTGACCGGCCTGGCCGCAGCCCTGGCGCTGGCCCTGCCAGCGATCGCCCAGGCCGAAGGCAGGATCCGCATCGCCGAGCAGTTCGGCGTGGTGTATTTGCTGCTCAATGTGGCGCAAGACCAGAAGCTCATCGAAAAGCACGGCAAGCAGCACGGCATCGACATCGATGTCGACTGGGTCAAGTTGTCCGGCGGTGCGGTGATCAACGATGCGCTGCTGTCCGACTCGATCGATGTGGCCGGCGCCGGCGTCGGCCCGCTGCTGACGATCTGGGACCGCACCAGGGGACGCCAGAACGTGCGCGGCATCGCCTCGCTGGGCAGCTTCCCGTATTACCTGGTCAGCACCAACCCGGCGGTCAAGTCGATCGCCGACTTCGGTCCGAACGACCGCATCGCACTGCCGGCGGTGACGGTGTCGGTGCAGGCGCGCATCCTGCAGATGGCGGCGGCGCAGCAGTGGGGCCCGGCCCGGTTCAAGAAACTCGATCCCATCACGCAGACCCTGCCGCACCCGGACGCGGCCGCCGCCCTGATCGCCGGCAAGACCGAACTGAACGCCCACTTCGGCAGTCCGCCATTCCAGGAGCAGGAACTGGCCGGCAATCCGGATGCGCATGTGGTGCTCGACTCGTACCAGGTACTGGGCGGGCCAGCTTCGGCCACGGTGCTGTACGCCACTGAAAAATATGTCAAGCAGAACCCGAAGACCTACCGCGCCTTCCTCGCCGCGCTGGGCGAGGCGGCGCAACTGATTGCGGCCAATCCGGAAGCGGCGGCCGATGCCTACCTGCGTGTCAACAAGGGCAATATTGACCGGGCACTGCTGCTGAAAGTCATCAAGGACCCGAAAGTGCACTTCCGGGTAGCGCCGCAAAATACGCTGGCGCTGGCCCAGTTCCTGCACCAGGTGGGCGCGATCCGCAACAAGCCGGCCAGCTGGCGCGACTATTTCTTCGCGCATCCGGCCATCGCCGCGGGGAGCTGAGCATGACGCCGCTGAACCTGGTCCCCAACGAGCCGCTGCTGCGCGCCGAACACGTCACCCTGGAATATGCCGGCGAGCACGGCACCGTGCGCGCCACCGACGATGTCAGTTTCGAGGTGTGGCGCGGCGACCGTTTCGTGCTGCTGGGGCCGTCCGGCTGCGGCAAGTCGACGCTGCTGAAAGCGGTGGGCGGGTTTGTCCAGCCGCGCACTGGCAGCCTCAGCCTGGCCGGCGCGCCGATTCGCGGACCGGGGCCGGACCGCATCGTCGTGTTCCAGGAATTCGACCAGCTGCCGCCATGGAAGACGGTGCGCGAGAACGTGATGTTTCCGTTGCTGGCCGGCGGCGCACGGCGTGATGACAGCGACCGGCGCGCACGCCACTGGCTCGGCAAGGTCGGGCTGGCGCGCTTTGCCGATGCCTATCCGCATACGCTGTCGGGCGGCATGAAGGCGCGCGTGGCGATTGCGCGGGCGCTGGCGATGCAGCCGGCGGTACTGCTGATGGACGAGCCGTTCGCGGCGCTCGATGCGCTGACGCGGCGCAGCATGCAGGAAGAGCTGCAAAGCCTCTGGGATGACATCGGCTTCACGATGCTGTTCGTGACCCATTCGATCGAGGAGGCGCTGGTGGTCGGCAACCGCATCCTGCTGCTGTCGCCGCATCCGGGCCGGGTGCGGGCCGAGCTCAATAGTCACCAGTTCAGCCTGGCGAGCGCGGGCAGTGTGGAGTTCCAGGCGGCCACCCAGCGCATCCATGGGCTGTTGTTCGGCGGCGACGAAGCGCCGCATGGTGAGCAACCGGCAGTGGAGGTGGCGCCATGAGCGCGCTGCGCGAGCCGCCGGTACGCCCCGAGTTCGTACTGCCGCTGCCGCCGCTGGCTGCCGTGGCGGCCGGGCCGGATGCGGCGCTTGTCGCCACGCCGTCGCCACGCTTCGGCTTACTGCGCAAACCGGCCATCCTGCTGGCGATCGCGCTGCTGTGGGAAGCGCTGGCGCGCTGGTTCGACAACGACCTGCTGCTGCCCGGCGCGATCCAGACCGGGAAGGCGTTTGCCGACGGTATCGCGTCAGGCGAGCTGATCGGCTTCGTGTCGGTCTCCCTGGCGATGCTGACCCAGGGCTTCCTGCTGGGCGTGTCCGGTGCTTTCCTGCTGACCTGGCTGGCGGCATCGCGCCGTTTCGGGCGCGAACTGATCGATACACTGACGTCGATGTTCAATCCGCTGCCGGCGATCGCCTTGCTGCCGCTGGCGCTGCTGTGGTTCGGGCTTGGCAAAGGCAGCCTGCTGATGGTGCTGGTGCACTCGGTGATCTGGCCGCTGACGCTGAATGCCAGCGCGGGTTTCCGGGCCGTGCCCGACACGCTGCGCATGGCCGGGCGCAACTATGGCCTGGGCGGCTTGCGCATGGTGCTGCAAATCTTGATCCCGGCGGCATTGCCCTCGATTCTGTCGGGACTGAAGATCGGCTGGGCATTTGCCTGGCGCACACTGATCGCTGCCGAGCTGGTATTCGGCAGCACGTCGGGGCAGGGCGGGCTGGGCTGGTACATCTTCCAGAGCCGTAACGAGCTGTTCACCGATAAAGTGTTTGCAGGCATGGCCACCGTGATCCTGATCGGGCTGGCGATCGAACACATCGTGTTCCAGACGCTGGAACGCGTGACGGTGCGGCGCTGGGGCATGCAGCGATAAAAGGTTGCCGCGCAAAAACTACGCACTTTACTGGCGCTTCGCCAAATTTGACGCACCATTTTCGGTCATGGGGCGATTTTTATCTTTCTTTCTTGACCAATATGGTGCGGCGCGGTAAGGTGTCCCTCACGCTTTGCACCCCCAAGGCATGTACGTCATCCAGGCACGGCACACAAGGCCCTGCCCGGCTGTGACACGCTTTCATTTGTAGGCAGTTTGCTCCGACCCGCGCCACAAGCGCGAGAGATGCGTTCGACCGCCACAGACACTCACGCTGAACGAGTTGCGCCCAGCGCCGGTGCGTAAGGACCCTACGGTGTCCGAAACATCGACGTGCACGCAGAAAGAAGGGAAGCCCGAGGGTCGTCGCGTTAGAAGGTATGTCGTCAGGAACGGGCATCCGATCAATCTCCCTTTGGGTTTTGAAAGGAAATGTTCATGAATAACGATTCAGCCGTCCCGATCACGGGCGCTGAGATAGTTGTCCGTTGTCTCGCGGAAGAGGGCGTCAAGCACGTCTTCGGTTACCCGGGCGGCGCGGTCCTCTATATCTACGACGCCATCTTCAATCAGGATAAATTCCAGCACGTCCTCGTTCGCCACGAACAGGCCGCGGTGCACGCCGCCGACGCCTATTCGCGCAGCTCGAACACCGTGGGCGTGGCCCTGGTCACGTCGGGTCCAGGCGTCACCAATGCCGTCACCGGCCTGTCGACCGCGTACATGGATTCGATCCCGATGGTCGTGATTTCCGGCCAGGTGCCGAGCCACGCGATCGGCCAGGATGCCTTCCAGGAATGCGATACCGTCGGCATCACCCGTCCGGTGGTCAAGCACAACTTCCTGGTCAAGGATGTGCGCGAGCTGGCCTCGACCATCAAGAAAGCCTTCTTCATCGCCCGCACCGGCCGCCCCGGTCCCGTGCTGGTCGATATCCCGAAGGACATCACCGTCAATAAATGCCTGTTCGAGTACCCGCGTGAAGTCGAGATGCGCTCGTACCGGCCGGTCGACAAGGGCCATGCCGGCCAGATCCGCAAGGCGGTGCAGCTGCTGCAGAACGCCGAGCGCCCGATGATCTATGCGGGCGGCGGCGTGATCCTGGCCAATGCCTCCGACGAGCTCAATCGCCTGGTCGACAAGACCGGCTTCCCGATCACGAATACGCTGATGGGCCTGGGCGGTTCGCGTTCGTCGAGCCCGCACTTTGTCGGCATGCCCGGCATGCATGGCACTTACGAAGCGAACATGGCGATGCAGCATTGCGACGTCCTGATCGCCATCGGCGCCCGCTTCGATGACCGCGTGATCGGCAATCCGAAGCACTTCGCCTCGCATCCGCGCAAGATCATCCACATCGATATCGACCCGTCGTCGATTTCGAAGCGGGTCAAAGTCGACATCCCGATCGTCGGCAACGTCAAGGACGTGCTGGTCGAACTGCTGTCGCAGCTCGACGCCGGCAGCGGGCCGACCAACACCACTGCGCTGCAGGGCTGGTGGAAGCAGATCGCCGAATGGCGTGGCCGCGACTGCCTCAAGTATCCGACCTCGGATGTCCTGATCAAGCCGCAGTCCGTGATCGAGCAATTGCACCGGGTGACGAACGGCGACGCCTTCATTACCTCGGACGTCGGCCAGCACCAGATGTGGGCGGCGCAGTACTACCCGTTCGACAAGCCGCGCCGCTGGATCAATTCCGGCGGTCTGGGCACGATGGGGGTGGGCCTGCCCTACGCGATGGGCGTGCAGATGGCCAATCCGGACGCGACCGTCGCCTGCGTCACCGGTGAAGGCTCGATCCAGATGTGCATCCAGGAGCTTGCCACCTGCAAGCAGTACCACCTGACACCGAAGATCATCCTGCTGAACAACCGCTTCCTGGGCATGGTGCGCCAGTGGCAGCAGATCGACTACGGTTCGCGTTATTCCGAGTCATACATGGATTCGCTGCCCGATTTCGAAAAACTGGCCGAGGCCTATGGCCACGTCGGCATGCGCATCGAGAAACCGGGCGACGTCGAGGGTTCGCTGCGTGAAGCCTTCGCCATGAAGGACCGCCTGGTGTTCATGAACTTCATCACCGACCAGAGCGAAAATGTGTGGCCGATGGTCAAGGCGGGCAAGGGCCTGAACGAAATGCTGCTCGGCTCGGAGGACCTGTGATGCGCCACATTATTTCCGTCCTTATCGAAAACGAAGCCGGCGCCCTGTCGCGCGTGGTCGGCCTGTTCTCGGCCCGCGGCTACAACATCGAGACCCTGACCGTGGCGCCGACCGAAGACGCGACGCTGTCGCGGATGACGATCGTCACCTCGGGCTCGGACGACATCATCGAGCAGATCACCAAGCACCTGAATCGTCTCATTGAGGTGGTGAAGGTGGTCGACCTGACCGAAGGCCAGCACATCGAGCGCGAACTGATGCTCATCAAGGTGCGGGCGGTCGGCAAGGAGCGCGAAGAAATGAAGCGCACCGCCGATATCTTCCGCGGCCGCATCATCGACGTTACCGAAAAGACCTACACGATCGAGCTGACCGGCGCCAAGTCGAAGCTGGATGCCTTCATCGATTCCATCGACCGCGCCTCGATCCTCGAGACCGTGCGCACCGGTGGGTCGGGCATCGGCCGCGGCGAACGCATCCTCAAAGTTTAAGACCAGGCAAACGGAACGTAGGGTGGACGGCTCTGCCGTCCACGCGTTCAACGCCCGAAAAATCATCTGCGAACCATTACTCAAATTACAGGACACCAAAATGAAAGTTTTCTACGACAAGGACTGCGACCTCTCCCTCATCAAAGGCAAGAACGTCGCCATCATCGGCTACGGCTCGCAAGGTCATGCCCACGCCCAGAACCTGAGCGAATCGGGCGTCAATGTCACCGTCGGCCTGCGCCGCGGCGGCGCGTCGTGGGGCAAGGTCGAGCAGGCCGGCCTGAAGGTCGCCGAAGTCGATGAAGCGGTCAGGAACGCCGACGTCATCATGATCCTGCTGCCGGACGAAAACATCGCCGAGGTCTACAAGCAGAATGTCGAGCCGAACGCCAAGCAGGGCGCGGTGCTGGCCTTCGCCCACGGTTTCAACGTCCACTACGGCCAGGTCGTGCCACGCGCCGACCTCGACGTGATCATGGTCGCGCCGAAGGCGCCGGGCCACACCGTGCGCGGCACCTACACCCAGGGTGGCGGCGTGCCGCACCTGGTCGCCGTGTACCAGGATACATCGGGCAGCGCGCGCGACATCGCGCTGTCGTACGCCATGGCCAACGGCGGCGGCCGCGCCGGCATCATCGAGACCAACTTCCGTGAAGAGACCGAAACCGACCTGTTCGGCGAGCAGGCCGTGCTGTGCGGCGGCGCCGTCGAGCTGATCAAGGCCGGCTTCGAGACCCTGACCGAAGCCGGCTACGCGCCGGAAATGGCCTACTTCGAGTGCCTGCACGAACTCAAGCTGATCGTCGACCTGATCTACGAAGGCGGCATCGCCAACATGAACTACTCGATCTCGAACAACGCGGAATACGGCGAGTACGTGACCGGCCCGCGCGTCGTCACCGAGCAGACCAAGGAAGCGATGCGCCAGTGCCTGAAGGACATCCAGACCGGCGAATACGCCAAGAGCTTCATCCTGGAAAACAAGGCCGGCGCCCCGACCCTGATCTCGCGCCGCCGCCTGACCGCCGAGCACCCGATCGAAGAAGTCGGCGCCAAGCTGCGCGGCATGATGCCGTGGATCGCCAAGAACAAGCTGGTGGATCAGTCGAAGAACTAATCGATTCAGTCAGCTTCGATACCGCTGAAGCTGATTCAATGAGGCAGCTTCAACACCGTCATCCCCGCTCAGGTGGGGATCCGAGTCCGATGCGGACCATCCGGATATGCTTCGGTGGCTGTGCAAAGAAACTTGGATCCCCGCCTGCGCGGGGATGACGTCGTTTGACGTCGCGGGTGGCATCCGATAATGCGAATCCGGACGCGCCAGTCATCGCGCATCCGGACGAACCAGTCACTGCGCATTCGGACGAACCAGTCATCGCGCATCCGGATGAACCACGTATCGCGAATCCTGGTGCTACAGATTTGCAACTTTCCATTACAAAATCACGCTAAAACGTTTGCTCCCGGTATCGTATAAGTAAGCCAGTCACTTATCGCAACTAACGGAGAACAATCAATGGCATTCAGCAAATCCATCGTCGCCGCCGCCCTGGTGCTGGCTTTCAGCGCCGCCCACGCGCAAAACCTGCCATCGAGCGCGACCTCCGGCACGCTCGTCGTGGTGCCGGCTTTCGGTGAAGTGAAACAGGCCAATGACCTGGCCACCGTCACCTTCGCCGTCGAAGAACACGACAAGGACAAGAACGCCGCCGCCGACCGCGTCAACCGCAAGATGAAGGAGGGCACTGCCATCGTGCGCGGCGCCGATCCGAAGGCCGAGCTGAAAACCATGGGCTACTACACTTATCCGGTGTACCCGGAAGTGCCGCCGCAGCCGGTCGGCCGCACCACGGCGCAGCCGAAACCGGTGCCGGTCGCCTGGCGCGTGGGCCAGTACCTGGAAGTCAAGACCACCAACCTGGCCGCGCTGCCGAAGACGGCTGCCGCCGCCCAGAAAGTGCTGCAAATTAACAACGTCAACTTCGGCCTGAGCCCGGAGCTGGAAAAGCGCCTGGACGACCAGCGCATCGCCGCTACCTACAAGAACCTGAACGAGCGCATCGTCTCGATCGCCAAGGCCATGGGCCGCCAGCCGGGCGACGCCGTGCTCGATACGGTCGACTTCGAAGGCTCGGGCAACTATGCAGGCGACGCCCAGGCGGCGCCGGCGATGATGCGCATGAGCGCCAAGCGCGAGATGGGTGACGAGATGTCCGAACCGAGCTTCGAACCGGGTGAAACCACGCTGCAGATGCGTGTGGTAGGCAAGGTCAAGTTCAAGTAAGACGTGTCGGATTCAGGTAGGCGCCGCGCATTGCGCACCCGCGCTACCGTAGCGGTTCGCTAACTAGTGTCCCCGCCTCTATAATGTGTGGGAACTGTCGCGCGGCGACCTACTTGAATACGATACCTTATGCCAACCTTTCCACGAAGAAGAACACCAGGAACCCCGAAGGCGCCGCGCTTTTCCCGTCTGAAAAAGCGCTTCGGCCGCCGCGCGGAAGACCGCATTGCCGGCGAACGTGGCCGCGGGATCTACCTGCTGCCCAACGCCTTCACCACTGCCGCATTGTTTTGCGGCTTCTACGCCATCGTGATGGCGATGGACCAGCGCTTCGATCTGGCCTGCTGGGCAGTGTTCGTGGCCATGATCCTCGATGGCCTGGACGGACGCATCGCGCGCCTGACCAATACCCAGTCCGAATTCGGCGCCCAGTACGACAGCCTGGCCGACATGGTCTCGTTCGGCGCCGCGCCGGCCCTGGTGATGTACGAATGGTCGCTGCGCGGCCTGGGCAAACTCGGCTGGATCGCGGCCTTCATCTATTGCGCCTGCGCCGCGCTGCGCCTGGCCCGTTTCAACACCAATATCCAGGTGATCGACAAGCGCTTCTTCCAGGGCTTGCCCAGCCCGGCCGCGGCCGCACTGGTGATCGGCTTCATCATGATGATGACCGACCCCGACATCAGCGTCAGCGCACGCCGGGTCGACTGGGTGTCCTGGGGCCTGACCATCTTTGCCGGCCTGACCATGGTGTCGAACGTGCCGTTCTACAGCTTCAAGGACATCAATTTCCGCAAGTCGGTGCCGTTCATCACGGTGTTCGTGATCGCGCTGGTGCTGGCCCTGCTGGCGATCGATCCGCCCAAGGTGCTGTGGCCGATCTTCGTCATCTATGGCTTGTCGGGCTACGCCGTGTACGCCTGGCGCCGCGCCAAGGGCGTGCCGGTCAGCATCATCCCGCTCGACGATGACGACCACCGCTGATCGGGACCGGCGCCGATGAACCTGCTCCGTCTCGTTTCCTGCGCCGCCGCGGCCGTGCTCGTGGCAGGCGTCCTCGGCGCCTGCTCGCCGCTGTCGCTGGTCAATGCCGTCTCGCCCGGCGGACCGGCGCGCCTGGTCACCAGCGCCGCCTATGGGCCGCTGCCGCGCCAGGGCCTCACCATCTACCGTCCCGAAGGCGGCGCCAGGAATGCGCCCGTGATCGTGTTCTATTACGGCGGCAACTGGGTCAGTGGCGACCGCAAGGATTATGCCTTCGTCGGCCACGCCCTGGCCGCGCGCGGCTTCGTGGTCGTGATTCCCGATTACCGCCTGTATCCGTCGGTGCGCTATCCGGACTTCCTGGACGACAGCGCCCAGGCACTGGCCTGGACCTCGCGCCGCATCGCCGGCTATGGCGGCGACCCCAAGCGCATCTTCGCGATGGGCCACAGCGCCGGCGCCTACAATGCGGCGATGCTGGCGCTGGACGCGCGCTGGCTGCGCAAGCAGGGTAGTGGACCGGGCATCCTGCGCGGCTGGATCGGGATGGCGGGTCCCTACAACTTCTTGCCGGTCGAGAACGAGACCACGCGCCCGGTGTTCTTGTACCCGGACACGCCGCCCGACTCGCAGCCGGTCAACCACGTCACCACGCTGGCGCCGCCGACGCTCCTGATCACGGCGCGCAGCGACACGACCGTCAATCCCGAGCGCAACAGCGGGACGCTGGCCGAACGGCTGCGCGCGGCCGGCGTGCCGGTGCAGGAAGTGGCCTACAGCGGCGTGAACCACGCGACGCTGGTCGCCACGCTGGCGTCGCCGCTGCGCCGCCTGGCCCCGAGCCTGGACGTGATCGAGGAATTCGTGCTCAGCGACGGCGGGCGCCACCCGCGCGCAGTAGCACCTTAGTTTCCAGAAACGCCTCAGAAACCGAACCGGTCGCGTGGCTCGTACATGGGATCCGGGGCGTTCAGCATCTGCCGCACCACGCCCCGGGCGTCGAAGTGGATATGCATCAGCGAGTTCCACACGCCGGCTTCCTTGTAGCGGTATGACCACACTTCGTAATCCTCCATCGCCACCCGCGAGCGTTCGGCCGGGCGCCCGATCGTGCGCAGCACATCGTCCCTGGTGGCCTGGTCGATCTTGATGGTGGCAAATTTCTCGCTGGTGAGTACCTGCTCGTAGGAGGTCAGGCGTCCGTCCGGGCCGAGGTGCGCCATGAACGTGAGCTGGCCCATCGGGCCCGTGGCGTACTCCAGCGTGCGGTTCTCGCCGTCGAGGTAGACGGCGGTCGGCGTGCCCATCTTTGCCTGCACGACCTCGGCCGGATCGCCGGGGTCGGGCGCCTGGCGCAGCAGGTTCGCGCAGCCCGCCAGCAGAAGCGCGATCGCAATCGTTGTGATTTTATTCATTTTGTCCATGTCGTTCATCTGGTGCCAAGCCATCAGCATAGCCAACATGCGGGAATCGGCTGTTTCGGCATGATCAATGCTGGCCCCGTGCCCGGTTTTGCCTTATACTTGCCGGTCTGCCGAATCCCGGCAGGTATTTTGATAACTCACGGTGCGCAGGGTTGCGACTCTTGCACCGCATGTGAAAGGTAACATCATGACCGTCGAAACTCTGAACAAAGCCGCGATCATCGCGGACAACGCACGTGGCGAAAAAGACACCGGCTCGCCGGAAGTGCAAGTCGCGCTGCTGACCGCACGCATCAACGACCTGAACGGTCACTTCAAAGAGCACAAGAAGGATCACCACTCGCGCCGCGGCCTGATCATGATGGTCAACCGTCGTAAGAGCCTGCTGGCTTACCTGAAGAACAAAGACCTGAACCGTTACCGCGATCTGATCGCCAAGCTGGGCCTGCGTAAGTAATTTTGCGCCAGCCGGTTTAGTCAAGAATGCCTGCGCCAGGTCCCTGACGCGGGCATTTTTGTTTTAGAAGTTCTGGTTGTAGAAGTATTGAATTTGCAGCAAAGACTGCCCAGGCAGTCCGTGGTGAGAGGTGAACGACAGCCCCTGAAAATCTGTCGGCAAAATGAAAGGGAATTACCCATGTTTAATAAAGTTACGAAAACCTTCCAGTACGGCCAACACACTGTCACCCTGGAGACGGGTGAAATCGCGCGCCAGGCGAGCGGCGCCGTGGTCGTATCGGTAGAAGACACCGTCGTGCTGGCAACCGTGGTTGCACGCAAGGACGCCAAGCCGGGCCAGGATTTCTTCCCGCTGACCGTCGACTACCTCGAAAAAACGTACGCAGCGGGTAAGATCCCGGGCGGCTTCTTCAAACGCGAAGGCCGTCCTTCGGAAAAAGAAACCCTGACCTCGCGCCTGATCGACCGTCCGATCCGTCCGCTGTTCCCGGAAGGCTACCTGAACGAAGTCCAGGTCATCATCCACGTGCTGTCGGTCAACCCTGAAATCGATCCGGATATCCCTGCGATGATCGGCGCTTCGGCCGCCCTGTGCATCGCCGGCATCCCGTTCGCAGGTCCGATCGGCGCCGCCCGCGTCGGCTACGCCAACGGCCAGTACATCCTGAACCCGACCACCACCGAGCTGAAGACCTCGCAGATGGACCTGGTCGTGGCCGGTACCGAATCGGCCGTGCTGATGGTCGAATCCGAAGCCAAGCAACTGTCCGAAGAAATCATGCTGGGCGCGGTCGTGTTCGGCCATGACCAGATGAAAGTCGTGATCGACGCGATCCACGACCTGGTCGCCGAAGGCGGCAAGCCGGAAATCGAATGGGCGCCAGCGCCAAAGAACGAAGCCCTGATCGCCCGTATCGGCGAGCTGGCCGGCGCCAAGGTGCGCGACGCTTACCAGACCCGCGAAAAATCGGCGCGCCAGCAAAAGCTGAAGTCGCTCTCGTCGGAAGTGATGGCTGAACTCGCTGCTGCCGGCGAAGCCGCCGATGCAGGCGACGTTGGCAACATCCTGTTCGACATGGAAGCCAAGGTCGTGCGTTCGCAGATCCTGGACGGCGAGCCGCGCATCGACGGCCGCGACACCCGCACCGTGCGTCCGATCTCGATCCGTTCGAGCGTCCTGCCGCGCACCCACGGTTCGGCCCTGTTCACCCGTGGCGAAACCCAGGCGCTGGTCGTGGCCACCCTCGGCACCGCGCGCGACAGCCAGAAGATCGACGCGCTGATGGGCGAGTACACCGACGACTTCATGATGCACTACAACATGCCTCCGTTCGCCACCGGCGAAACCGGCCGCGTGGGCACCCCGAAGCGCCGCGAAGTCGGCCACGGCCGCCTGGCCAAGCGCGCGCTGGTCGCCGCGCTGCCGGATCCTGAAGATTTCAGCTACTCGGTGCGCCTGGTGTCGGAAATCACCGAATCGAACGGTTCGTCGTCGATGGCTTCGGTCTGCGGCGGCTGCCTGGCGCTGATGGACGCCGGCGTGCCGATGAAGGCGCACGTGGCCGGTATCGCCATGGGCCTGATCAAGGAAGGCGGCAAGTTCGCGGTCCTGACCGACATCCTGGGCGACGAAGATCACCTGGGCGACATGGACTTCAAGGTGGCCGGCACCGCGCAGGGCATCACCGCGCTGCAGATGGACATCAAGATCCAGGGCATCACCAAGGAAATCATGCAGGTCGCGCTGGCGCAGGCCAAGGACGGCCGCCAGCACATCCTGGCCGAGATGCAGAAGGCCATGCCGACCGTGAAGACCGAACTGTCGGACTTCGCACCGCGCCTGATCACCATCCGCATCAATCCTGAAAAGATCCGTGACGTGATCGGCAAGGGCGGCGCCGTCATCCGCGCGCTGACCGAAGAAACCGGCACCCAGATCGACATCAGCGACGAAGGCCTGGTCACCATCGCCTCGGTCGACGCCGCTGCCGGCCAGGAAGCCAAGCGCCGCATCGAAGAGCTGACCGCATCGGTCGAAGTGGGCAAGACCTACGACGGCACCGTGCTCAAGCTGCTGGACTTCGGCGCGATCGTGCAGGTCATGCCAGGCAAGGACGGCCTGCTGCACATCTCGCAGATCGCCAACGAGCGTGTCAACGCCGTGGCCGACTACCTGAAAGAAGGCCAGGCCGTGCGCGTGAAAGTGCTCGAGACCGACGAGCGCGGTCGCCTGAAGCTGTCGATGAAGGCCGCCGATCCGGTCGAAGGCGCGGCGCAGTAATTCTGCCGCAGTAGTCCTGATCCGTGACAGCGCTGCGGCGCTGAACGAAAAAACCGCCAGTGCGTGAGCCTGGCGGTTTTTTTTATCTGCGTTTATCTGCGTGTTCGCGCGCGGGTCTAGCGGTACGTCAGGATAGCGACCATTTCGGCCGCCACGACCAGGCCGAAGATGGCCGCCAGGTGCACGGCCATCAGGAGCAGCGCCAGCGAACACGATGGCGCGTTCTCCGGGCGCGTCAATGGAAGACCGATTGGATACAATGCGTTGTCAGAATACGTTTCAACCGATAACGCTACCAGCCAATCCCCTTCCATGGCCTTCCATCCGTCTCCGTCGCTTCACGCTCTCAGCTCCGAACAGCGCTACCAGATGCTGATCGACCATGCCGTCGAACACGCGATGATCGTGACGGATACCCATGGCACGATCACCGACTGGTCCGCGGGCGCTGAAAAGCTGCTGGGCTGGAGCGCGGGCGAGGCGGTCGGGCAGCCGGTCGACATGATTTACTCGCACGAGGACCGTGCTGCCGGCGCGCCGCAGGAAGAGATGAACACGGCGCTGGCGCTGGGCCGGTCGGCGAACGTGCGCTGGCACATGCGCAAGGATGGCGTCGCCGTATTCTGCGACGGGGTCGCGAACCAATTGGTCGACCGCGCCACCGGCACGCTGCTCGGGTTCGGCAAGGTGCTGCGCAAGGCCTATTCGAGCGCGACCGAGGCGGCGGACGACGACGGCGCGCGTTCCGAGCAGCGCTCGTTTCTGGCAGCGGTGCTGGAAAGCGTCGAGAGCGGTGTCGTCGCCTGTGACCGGCATGGCCGGCTCACCTTCTTCAACGAAGCGGCGCAGGAAATCCACGGGTTGCCGGCGCAGCCGCTCGCCGGCGAGCGCTGGGCCGAGCATTACCACCTGTACCGCGCCGATGGCGAGACCTTGCTGCCGCTGGCGGAGATCCCGCTGCAGCGCGCCCTGGCCGGCGAGCGGGTGGAGCAGGCCAGGATCGTGGTGCGCACGCCCGACGGGCGGCGCCGCGCCATCGAAGTGACGGGCCGTCCCTTGCGCGACGGCGCCGGCCAGGTGCTGGGCGCGGTCATCTCGATGCATGACGTCAGTGCGCGCCAGGAGGCCGACGATGCCCGCGCCGCGGCCCTGCGCGAGCAGGACCGGCGCGCCCATGTCGAGAACTCGAACGCGCAGCTGCGCAGGACCGAGGAGCAACTGCGCCTGGCCACCGATGCGGCGCGCCTGGGCATCTGGACCTGGTCGGCGCGCGCGGATCGGGGCACCTGGGAAAACGAAGAGGTCTACCGTATTTTCGGCGTCGCCCACGACACCCCCATCGAGGATGGGGTGCGCCTGATGACCGACTTCCTGCATCCGGACGATATCGCCCCGTTCCGGCAGGCGATGCAAGAGACGCTGCGCAGCGCGACGCGCTTTCATTTCACCGGCCGCATCCACCACGCGCGCGGACCCGAACTGCGCTGGATCGAGGTCACCGGCGCGCTGGCGCCGCACATGGAGGGCGCCGGCAAGACCGTCATCGGAACGGTCGCCGACATCACCGCGCGCAAGGATACCGAAAGGACGCTCGAGGAAGCGCGCGTGCGCCTGGCGGCCACGCTGAATGCCGGCGAAGTCGGCACCTGGATCTGGGATATCCGCCACGACCGGATCATCGGCGACCGCAACCTGGCGCGGCTGTTCGGCGTCTCCACCGACGCGGTCGAGGGTGCGCCGCTGGCCGTGTTCACCGAGGTGATCCATCCCGACGACATCGACGAGGTCACGCGCCAGATCCGGCACGCCGTCGAGAGCGGCGAACCGTACACGGCGACCTACCGGGTGCGGCATCCTGCGCAGGGCTACCGCTGGCTCAGCGCGCGCGGCGGCCTCCAGGACGACGCGGACGGGCAGCCGCTGCTGCTGGCCGGCGTGATCCTCGACATCACCCGCCAGAAGGAGATCCAGGACGCGCTGACGCTGGCCGAGGAACGCTACCGCACCCTGATCACCTCGATGGACGAGGCCTTTGCCATCATCCAGGTGCTCACCGATGATGCGGGCAATCCGGTCGACTACCGCTTCGAGCAGGTCAACCGCGCCATCGAAGAGCAGTCCGGCCTGGTCGACGCGGCCGGCAAGACCATCCGCGAGATGGTGCCCGACATCGAGCAGCGCTGGATCGACATCTATGGCCGGGTCGCGCTGAGCCGCGAGCCGATCCGGTTCACCGAGCATTCGGCGGCGATGGGGTACTGGTGGGACGTGTACGCGGCGCCGATCGGCGCGCCGGCCGAGCAGCGCATCGCGATCCTGTTCACCGATATCACGGCGCGCCGGCAGGCCGAGGAAAAACTGCGCCAGACCGCGGCCGACCTGTCCGAGACCAACCGCCGCAAGACCGAGTTCCTGGCCACCCTGGCGCACGAGCTGCGCAATCCGCTGGCGCCGATGCGCACCGGCGTCGACCTGATGCGCATGACGGCGCAGGGCGGCGGCAAGGTGCTGGACATGATGGACCGCCAGCTGCGCCAGATGGTGCACCTGATCGACGACCTGATGGACATCTCGCGCATCAACAGCGGCAAGATCGTGCTGCAGCAGGAGCGGCTCGAACTCAAGGAAGTCATCGCCAATGCGGTCGAGGCGGCGCTGCCGGCGATCGAGGCGGCGCGCCACGAGATGCGCGTCGATGTGCCGGCCGCAGCGCTGCCGGTGCAGGCCGACCCGACCCGCCTGGCGCAGGTGCTGAGCAACCTGCTGACCAACGCCGTCAAGTACACGCCGCCGGGCGGACGCATCGCGCTGTCCGCACGGCAGGCCGACGCATCGGTGCAGGTCGCCGTGACCGACACCGGCATCGGCATTCCGCTCGGCGAGCAGGAGCGCGTATTCGACATGTTCAGCCAGGTCTCGCGCAACCTGGGGCACGCCCAGGGCGGCCTGGGGATCGGCCTGTCGCTGGTGCGCAGCCTGGTCGAGATGCATGGCGGCCGGATCGCGGTGGACAGCGCCGGGACCGGGCAGGGCGCGACATTCACCGTCACGCTGCCCCTGGCCGGCGCCGATGCCGGCATGGCGGCGTCCGTGCCGGCCGCGCCGCAGGGCGCCGGCGCCGCGCTGGCGATCGTCATCGCGGACGACAATGTCGATGCCGCCGACATGCTCGGCACGCTGCTGCAGGCGCTCGGCCACAGGGTCGAGATCGTCCACGACGGCGTGCAGGCGCTGCAGGCGATCGGCGCGGTGGCGCCCGATGTGGCGATCCTCGATATCGGCATGCCGGGCCTGAACGGCTACGAGGTCGCCCGGCAGGCCAGGCTGCAGCCAGGTGGCGAGCAAACGATGCTGATCGCCCTCACCGGATGGGGCGGCGAACTCGACCGCAGTCGCTCGAGCGACGCCGGCTTCGACGCGCACCTGACCAAGCCGGCCAGCCTGGATGCACTGGAGGAGCTGCTGACAGGGGCGACGGCGCGCGGCAGGACGCCGAAATGACCACGAGACAGCGTACGCATGCCATGTTGACCAGGTGAAAATGGTATAGTTGAATAGTTTACAGATTTCGCCAGCATCGAGCGCCAGGGACCTGACTCTGTCTGGCGGCAACCATCATTTCAAGGATACGACAGATGAGCATGAAGGACTACGCGGACCGCATCAGCCAGATGATTCTGGACCAGGAAGTATCGATCGGCGCGGAATGGCTCGCGCAGCTGGAAGGTCTGCTGGTGCGCAGCAATGCCGCCGCGCGCGAGCAGCTGCGCAGCCATTGCCAGCAGTTCCTGAAAGCCTTCGCCAGCGCTACGCGCAGCGGCGAGCTGAGCAACATCGAGCACCGCTCGTGGGACGAGCTGCGCGACCTGCTGAGCGAGATCTCGTCGACCCGCGCCAAGACCGGCTCGACCCCGGGCGAGACCGCGACCTTCGTGTTTTCGCTCAAGCAGGTGCTGTTCGGGCGACTGCGCGAGACCTTCGCCGGCGACGCCGAAGGTCTGGGCGCGGCGTCCTGGACCGTCAGCACGCTGCTCGACAAGCTGGGCCTGTACACCATCGAGGTATTCCAGAAGACCAAGGACCAGATCATCGTGCGCCAGCAGCAGGAACTGCTCGAGCTGTCGACCCCGGTCGTCAAGCTGTGGGACGGCATCCTGGCGCTGCCCCTGATCGGCACCCTCGATTCGGCGCGCACCCAGGTGGTGATGGAAAACATCCTGCAAAAGATCGTCGACACCGGCGCCGTTATCGCCATCATCGACATCACCGGCGTGCCGACCGTCGACACCCTGGTGGCCCAGCACCTGATGAAGACCATCGCCGCCGCGCGCCTGATGGGCGCCGACTGCATCATCAGCGGCATCCGTCCGCAGATCGCACAGACCATCGTGCACCTGGGCGTGAACCTGGAAGACGTCATCACCAAGGCCACCCTGGCCGATGCCTTCGTGGTCGCGCTGCAACGCACCGGCGCCACCATCGTGGCCAAGCACGGCGCCTGAGGTCCACGACATGGAACGTATCCCGATTCTGCGCATGGGTGACCTGCTGCTGGTGACGATCCAGGTCGACATGCACGACCGGCTCGCCATGCAGCTGCAGGACGACCTGACTCAGCGTATCGTCACCGATCAAGCCAAGGGCGTCCTGATCGATATCTCGGCGCTCGACCTGGTCGACTCCTTCATCGGCCGCATGATCAGCAACACCGCCGCCATGGCGCGCGTGCTCGACGCGCGCACCGTGGTGGTCGGCATGCAGCCGGCGGTAGCGATCACGCTGGTGGAACTCGGCCTGACGCTGCACGGCGTGCAGACCGCGCTGAATGTCGAAAAAGGCATGGTCCTGCTTGGAAAGCGTTATCAGTGATGACCGAGCTGCATACCGGTACAGTGCAGTTCGACACGCACCTGCTGGACCACCATCGCCGCGAGCGTACCAATCGCGTGACGCTGCCCCTGCGCACCGATGAAGACGTGGTCGCGCTGCGCCGCCAGACGCGCGAGCGCGCGGTCGCGCTGGTGCTGTCGCTGGTCGACCAGACCAAGCTGGTGACCGCCGCCAGCGAACTGGCGCGCAACACGATCAAGTACGGCGGCGGCGGCGAAGTCCATCTGGACGCGCTCGACGACGGCCTGCGCAAGGGCATCGGCCTGCTGTTCATCGACGCCGGCCAGGGAATTCCCGACATCGCCAGCGCATTGCGCGACGGTTTTACCACCGGCGGCGGCCTGGGCCTGGGCCTGGGCGGCTCCAAGCGCCTGGTCGACGAATTCGATCTCGACAGCCGTCCGAAGGAGGGCACCGCGGTGCTGATCATCAAATGGAAGCGCTGATCAGTTCCAAGACAGCGCAGCTGGTCTTCGACGTTGCCCACACCAGCGACGTCGCCGCGGTGCGCCGCGCCGGCCAGAAGCTGGCCGAGTCGCTCGGCTTCAGCGAGACCCGGGCCGGCCAGCTGGCCCTGATCATCACCGAAGCGGCCACCAATATCCTCAAGCATGCCGGCCAGGGCCGGATCCATGTCAGCCCGGCGCAGTCGCCGGCCGGCATCGGCGTCGATGTGCTGGCGATGGACAAGGGGCCGGGGATCTTCGACATCGACGCCAGCCTGGTCGACGGCATGTCGACCGCCGGCACTGCCGGCACCGGCCTGGGCGCGCTGCGCCGCCTGGCGTCCGAATTCGACGTGTATTCGCGCCAGGGCGACGGCGCCGCGTTCTTCATGCGTCTGTGGCGCGACGACCCGGCGCCCGATCCGTGCGGCGTCGAGGTGGGCGCGTTATGGGAGCCGATCGCCGGCGAGGAAGCCTGCGGCGACGGCTGGGCGGTGGCCTGCGGCGGCGGCGGCGCCACGCTGCTGGCCGCCGACGGCCTTGGCCACGGACCGGATGCGGCGCGCGCCGCGTACGCCGCGATCGATGCGCTGGCCGCGTGCGGCCCCGTCGGCGCTGCCGAACTGGTGCACGCTACCCACGATGCCCTGCGCGCGACCCGCGGAGCGGCGCTGGCGGCGGCGCGCATCGATTTCGACAGCGACGAACTGCGCTTTGCCGGCGTGGGCAATATCGGCGCCATCGTGATCGACGACGGCCGCCGTTCGCTGGTGTCGCACAATGGCATCGTCGGCCACAATATGCGCAAGGTGCAGGAGTTTTCGGCGCCGTTCGGACCGGGCGCCATCTGTATCATGCACTCGGACGGGATCCAGACCCAGTGGGACCTGGACCGCTATCCCGGCCTGGCCGGGCGCAGCCCGGCGCTGATCGCGGCCATGCTGATGCGCGACTACTCGCGCGGGCGTGACGACGCGATGGTGCTGGTGGTGCGGCGACTGACGGGCGGCAGATGAAATCCTGGCGCATCCTTGGCATCGCCCTGGACCGCGACCAGGACGTGGTGCTGGTGCGCCAGCGCGCGCGCCAGATCTCGGCGATGCTCGGCTTTTCGCAGCAGGACCAGGTGCGCATCGGCACCGCGGTGTCCGAAGTCGCGCGTGGCGCCACCCACCAGGGGCCGGGCGGGCGGGCAGTGTTTTCCGTGTGCGAGAAGGACGGCCGCCAGCATCTCGAAATCCAGATTGGCGCCAGCGCCGGTCCGGGACGGCGCGCCGATACTGCCATCGGCGAGCAGAGTACCGAGTCGCTGCGCGAGCTGGCGATCGTCACCGCGCACCGCCTGATGGATGCCTGCGAGGTCGATCCGGGCGAAGCCGGGGCCTCGCTGGTCACGGTGCGCAAGGCGCTGCCGCCGCTGGAACACGTGAGCACGGCGCGGCTGCTGGAAATCGGCGGCCGGCTGGCCGACAGCCCGGTGTCCGACCCGGTGCACGAACTGCAGTTGCAGAACCAGGAACTGCTGGCCACGCTGGCCGAACTGCGCGAGCGCCAGGACGACCTGATGGCGCTCACCCGCGAACTCGAGGACACCAACCGCGGCATCGTGGCGCTGTACGCCGAGATCGAGGACAAGGCCGATCGCCTGCGCCGCGCCGACGAGATGAAGTCGCGCTTCCTGTCCAACACCAGCCACGAGCTGCGCACGCCGCTGTCCTCGATCCGCGCCCTGAGCCAGCTGCTGCTGGACCGCATGGACGGCGAACTGACGGTGGAGCAGGAACGCCAGGTGCAGTTCATCGCCAGCGCCGCGGGCGACCTGTCCGAGCTGGTCAACGATCTGCTCGACTTGGCCAAGATCGAGGCCGGACGCGTCGAAACCCATGTCGAGCCGGTGGTGGTGGACCACCTGTTCCGCGCCCTCAAGGGCATGATGCGCCCGCTGGTGGACGAGTCGCGCGTGGAGCTGATCTTCGAGCCTTCCGGCATCGACGACGCCTTCCTGTCCGATGAAGGCAAGATTTCCCAGATCCTGCGCAACTTCATTTCGAACGCGCTCAAGTTCACCGAGCACGGCTCGGTGCTGGTGTTCGCCGCCCACGATCCGGAAGCCGATACGATCGCGTTCGCGGTCGCCGATACCGGCATCGGCATCGGCCAGGAAAACCTGCAGCTGATCTTCGAAGAGTTCAGCCAGGTCGAGCATCCGCTGCAGCGGCGCAGCAAGGGTACCGGCCTGGGCTTGCCGCTGTGCCGCAAGCTGGCCGAATTGCTGGGCGGCCGGGTCGACGTGTCGAGCACGATCGGCGTCGGCTCCACCTTTACCCTGACCCTGCCGCGCACCTTGACGCTGCACCCCGATGGAACCGAGTCATGAACAAGCATTTGATCCAGATCCTCAACGTTGACGACAACGACGGCGCGCGCTACGCCAAGACCCGCATCCTGCAAGGCGCCGGCTTCGACGTGGTGGAGGCGGCCAATGGCACCGACGCGCTCGAGACCGTGCGGCGCCTGCAGCCGGCGCTGGTCCTGCTGGACGTCAAGCTGCCCGACATCAACGGCATCGAGGTATGCCGCCGCATCAAGGCCGATTCGCAAAGCAGCGCCGTGCTGGTGCTGCAGACCTCGGCCGCGCTGACCGGGCGCGCCGACAAGATCCGCGGCCTGGAGGGCGGCGCCGACAACTACCTGGCGGCGCCGATCGAGGCCGACGAACTGGTCGCCAACGTGAATGCGCTGCTGCGCATGCGCCGTATCCAGGTCGATCTGCGCGACAGCGAAGAGCGCTTCCGCCAGCTGACCGACAATATCGACGATGTGTTCTGGATGTTCTCGGTGCCCGGGCGCGAAATGGTCTACGTCAGCCCGGCGTATGGCGCGCTGTGGGGCCGCAGCGCCGCGGCGCTGGACGAGCATCCGGATGACTGGCTGCACGCGGTGCATCCGGACGACCGCGCGCGCATGGCGCTGCGCTGGGAACGCGCTTTCGTCGAGCCGCACTACGACGAGGAGTTCCGCATCGAGGCCGCCGACGGCCTGGTGCGCTGGGTGCGCGACCGGGTGTTCCCGGTGCGCGACGGGCGCGATGGCGACAGCGCCGTGGTGCGGGTGGCGCGCGTGACCAGCGACATCACCGAACGCAAGGCGATGGAAGCGCTGCTGCGCGAGGCCGACAGCAACAAGAACCAGTTCCTGGCCACGCTGGCGCATGAACTGCGCAATCCCCTGAGCCCGATCCGCAACGCGGCCGCGCTGCTGGGGGCAAGCGGCGCCGGCGCGGCCGAGCGCCAGGCACGTGCGCGCGAGGTCATCACGCGCCAGGTGGACCACCTGGCCCACCTGGTCGACGACCTGCTCGACGTGGCGCGCATCTCGGAAGGCAAGATCGTGCTGCGCAGCGAAGAAGTCGACCTGAAGGAAGTCGTGGCCCAGGCCATCGAAACCGCGGCGCCGCTGATCGCGGCGCGCGAGCACCGTCTCGACGTGCTGCAACCAGCCGAACAGATCTGGGTGCAGGGCGATCCGGTGCGCCTGGCGCAGTCGGTCGGCAACCTGCTGCACAACGCCGCCAAGTTCACGCCGCGCGCCGGCGAGATCGTGTTGCAGGTCGCGCTGGCCGGCAGTGACCGGGTGCGCATATCGGTGCGCGACAACGGCATCGGCATCGACGCCGACAGCCTGCCGCGCATCTTCGGCATGTTCGCCCAGGCCGCGGTACCGCCCGACCGGGCCCCGGAAGGCCTTGGCATCGGCCTGTCGCTGGTGTCGCACCTGGTCGAACTGCACGGCGGCCGGATCGAGGCCGCCAGCCCCGGCATCGACCTGGGCAGCACCTTCACGATGGAGCTGCCGCTGCTGCGCGTGGCCAGCGGCGCAGCGCAGGCCGCGGCGCAGGCGGACGATGCGTCCGCCACGAACGGCGGCATGCGCGTGCTGCTGGTGGACGACAATCTCGACGCCATGGAAATGATGGGCTTCCTGTTGGGCGAGATGGGTTACGAGGCGCGCAGCACCTCCGAGGCCAGCGAGATCGAGGCGCTGGTGGCGCAGCACCGGCCGCAGGTGATCGTGCTCGATATCGGCCTGCCGGGCGTGGACGGCTACGAGGTGGCGCGCCGCCTCAAGGCCAACCCGGCCATGGCCGGCAT
>Ga0265797_10000476_pt1 | contig 73202 bp, 50 predicted proteins | sample P2T30metagenome_FD_192433 | JGI IMG/M metagenome (GOLD analysis project Ga0265797, IMG submission 192433) | Plant litter microbial communities from East Loma Ridge, Irvine, California - P2 T30 | ecosystem: Environmental > Terrestrial > Plant litter > Unclassified | place: USA: California...
GGCTCCGATTCATACGGCGTGTTTACTATGATCCTCAATCGAAAAGTCTCTTTTTCCCTTTTCTCAAACTCAAAACCCCCCTCAAATCACGATGTCATCGCTTGTTTTTCGATCGCAAGTCCTCTCAACGACGGGTCGTCGTACTCCGCGATGACATGAGTGATCAACGAATTGGTAAGAATCGATGTCTTCGCATTTTCTTTGCGGAGTCCGTCGCACTAGACGTGAGAACTAATCTCGACTTGTAGGTTGCAGCGCTGCCGTGTTCCCGTCTTCAACAATAAAACATGATCGACTATGCATCCGTATTATTACAAATCAAGTCACTACTCACGACAACGAGATGACAACAAACCAAGTCTTGCATACATAGTCGATAAAAATCGTTGCTCCCAAGTCAGATCTTACGTAAGATCCATGCAAGGCTACCTTGACCTGCCCTGCATCTGTATTGATCTTTCGGCTCCCATTGCCGAAACGACGCCGGGGCGGAAGTGGCGCTGACCCGCATAGCCTATGTGGTGTATGCATACAATAGCCTAACTTTGTGTTACCCGTTTCACACAAGTATAATACCCTGAGATTGGGGTAGGTATTTGACGAGGATGGGGAGGATGTCAACGCAAAGAGTATAGCAACGGAAACGCACATCAACACTCCTGCAACGAATCTTAGTAGATCGATCGATCTTATTCGGCGATCCGCCCAACAAGAAATCAAGAAACAAACTGAACCATCGACATTTTTTACAACGCGACTCGAGAGCATGGTCTTCTCCGAGGTAGCAGGCATGGAAGAACCAGTCTACAACCCAAGGTAGTCGATCGCCACCCCAGAACTCCAGTCCCAGTCGCAATCCAAATCCTAACAAACCCTCTCCAACCCCAAAGCTCACCCTTCCCCATCCTCGAACTCGTCTACAAATACAAACTCCTCAACACGCCCGACAAGTCGATCCTCGGTCTCAAAGTCACCTTCCCACCCGGAGCCTGCACGCCACCTCACACGCACCGCGGCGCCTGTGTCGCCGTGCACATCCTCTCGGGGACCGTTCTGAACAAGATGAACGACGAGCCGATGACAATCAAGAGGGCCGGTGAGAGCTTTTACGAAGCGCCCGGGTGCAGGCATCGGATCAGCGATAATGCTTCGGCGACGGAGGAGGCGAGCCTTCTTGCTACGATGGTGTTGGAGACGGAGATCGTGGAGACTGCTCTGGCGGAGGCAGGCGCGTTTGGGCTTGTGGTTATTGACGAGGAGTATCGGCAGGCTGTGATGGAGGCCGTGGCGGGTAGGCAGGCGAGATGAAGGATGCGTGTGGTAAGTGTTGTGGGACTGATGCTTTCTAATCAGCGTGTCTGGTCGATTTCATGGAGAATACTGCTTGCTGGCGAGACAAATTGGAAATTGAGCGAAAATTCTTTCCTGCTTCGATTATGATAAAATCATCCCGGTCTCATCATCCCGGTCTCACACAATGTGAGGCTCAAATGATAGTCTCATTCTGGAATAATACCTCTCAGCATCTCTCGTGCGATCGTCTGTATCTCTGTCAAAGTCCGGCTCCCAACAGTCCACACTTCGCCGTAAGCTTTGAGAACACCAAGGCCTAGTCGTACTCGCTCTCTAGCAGCGGCATGCCGTTCTCCATGTAGTTGTGCGCGACAAGCTGATATCTCTGCCAGTAATGTCAAACTCACGCCACAGATCAAAAGTGGCGAATGCGCAATGCAGGATCCAGGGAGCGTGAACAAGCCGATACCGTCGCGTGCGGCTTCGAGCACTTTGGTAGTGTGAAAGTCGCGGGCACGTTGTTGTGCTTCGAGCAGCTCTTCATTCTTTGGCGGAGTGCATTTCGATACGTACTCTATCGCACAGTATGAAAGCTGGGAGCGAGGACGATGGAGATAGACTCTCAACCTGCGGGAACTCGTCAACGTGGATGAAAGACTACTAGGTGTGTGAATGCACTTACGTGTTGTAAAGCATGTGGGCTTGGAATAATATTTCGTCTACCTCTCCGCAATCTTCGACTTGAAGCCGTTTGCTGACAGGTAAATGTAAGACCCAGTTCACCAAACGGGTATCTGCGGCGATGAGGTCAGGCTCGAAAGGATTATCAACGTCGACCTCCAATGCCATTGTTGATTCCGTAATGTGCCCGAGATCAATGAGGTAGGCGAAGGACGAGAACACGATGTCTTCGCTAGCGAATTCTCGAGCACGGTATTGATCGAGCGAAATCGGTTCAGGAATGGTCTGCACGTTGGATTCTTAGCATATGCATCTCAATTGCAGTGACAGGGTCTTCTTACGCCTGCGTGATACAGGGCTTCTTCGCATGGGATATCAACATCGGCCTTGACGCCGTGCAGAGAAAAAGTGGGGCAATGGCGGATACGTGAGAATATTCCGTCGGTCATGTAGAGAAGCCACCACGTCCGTCTCCAACTCTCTTCCAAAACATGATCGCCTTCTCCATTGTCTCTTGCGAAGGACTGATTGTTCATGCCGATTGCCAGAGCTAAATCCACAGCCTTGTCCAGGATTTCACGAGCATAGACGAAGTCGTCATTTGAGTGGACGGCTATTGCAAGCAGTAAAAATGCTTGTGTTGTGAACCCATCTGAAGGTGGCGACTCGACCAAAGACATGACGTCCTTTATCCTTGAGTGCTGTCCGTTTCTGCTAGCAGGGGCAGCCTCATAGAGCCAGGCTACAAAGTGCATCGCTGGCAATAAATGTCGCATAGAGTGCTCGTTGTTATGGAGGCGCTGTTCCATGGCGTGGCTTGGGAGGACCAGAGGGTGTGCTCGATGGAAAGATGTATAGTAGGTTTTCATCATCTTTGAATGTATTTTCGACCCTAGCGATGTGTCTGAGATGTCGGCGCTCGACCTGCCAGTGCTGGGTGTCGGATGTGCTTCATGGTCAAACCCAAAATCGCCTACAGATCGCACAGCTGGAGCATGTTGCAATTCTCGCACCTCCTCCTCTATCCGCTCATGATGCCTCTGTCCGTGCTGCTGATAAGAGTTACCTCGTGCCAGCCTGTTTCGATTGCGTCTTGACTTCGCGTACTCGCAGTTTCGGTTGGTGTCACGACACTGCGAGCAAGTCGGATGGATTGCATCGCACTTACTATGCCGACTTCGACAAGGCACGCAAGCAAGAGAGACTCGCGTTTTGGCTTTCGTGTTCCCGCCGGGTATGAGTGACGTCTCTGGCTGCGAGATGGCATGGAAAGCTGCAGTTTGCAGGGCAGAATGAGGCTGGTCCGGTTGGTCAAGGTCTGCTTGGTCAAAGTCACAAGTGAGGTCGTAGTCAAATGTGCCAAAATCGACCCAAGCATCCATTTCGCCAGTCAGTGATGCCTCATTTGATCTCTCGCCCGATAACGAATCTAAGGGCATGTCGGTGAACACTTGCATGTTTCTAGAGGCCCGCACAGCGAAATCTTGGATCTCGTGAAAGGGGTGTTGCTGGATTCTTACTGTAGTTGGCGAAATTGTCGGTTCCCAGTGCGAGTTCCCAGTGCACCTCCCTTGGAGACAGGTGACTAAAGATGCCGCAAGCCTCACTACGACTTCTCCGAGGCACCTGCATGTCAGCGTGAGCGTGGTGGTTCCATCCCGCATGCAGAGGCTCGAAGGAGCCGGAACCGACTTGGCGCTTAAAGTACACAAGTATTGCCTGTCAGCTCCGATCCGGCAACATGATAGTAGTGATATTGAGTAACAGCAATCTGCCATCAAGGCTGCACGCTTCTCCCATGCCTCCGGCACGGATGTCAGCCGGCATGTCGGCGTGGTGTGATCATCTGCTGTGCGTAGAGCGTGGACAATCGCTCTCCGCTCAAACCAACGATGGTCTGGCAAGACTTAGACGTACAAACTCATCCAGGTCGTCTTGGATCATGTAGGTGTTGTAGGACAGATGGTCGGTGGGATCAAAAAACACCAAAAATGACATTCAGCCTGATTGGCTGCGGGATGGTCGGCGCTAAGGGATGTCAGAACGAGTGTTTGCGCTCTGTATCTCAAGCATCACTGAACCGATTGAGGTCTTGCTTGGTTTTTCTTATAGCTGTCAGCTGCCCATATTAGCCTGTGTTCTGTTGAATGTTTTCATATTTTTTGCGATTGTCTCATTACCTTACCAATCACTCGTAGCATATGATGTGCGTAATGAGGTGTAGCTTCCGTACTTGATTCTACCCCTGTACTAGATTGAACGCGTTACTCTCAACCTGTTGCTTCGCAGCTTGGTTGCCTCGGCCTCCATGACATCAGCTTACACAGCACTTTCCACTGCAACAATTGGAGCTTCAAGATCAAGATCCATCTCAATTGCAATATCAAACTACGCCAATGAGTTTTCTCAACCTCGCAAAAAGTGCACTTCTAAGACCTTCCGCACGAACCGCTTTCATCGCCGTAGGAGTCGCCATTATCATTGTATTGCACGGTCATTGGACTAACTCTAACATCTCGGAACATCAGCCCGTTACCGCAAGGAAAATGCACATTCAGTCCATTCCCATGTGTAAGTCTAGGTCTTTCGTGTGCTGGTGGAAAAAGCGCGAGATGAAATGTGTGACAGCTACATTCTTCTGTCGAACTATACGACTTCATCAAGAAATATAACGTTGAACCAATACTGACTTCTTCTAGGGGAGGGGAGTGGCAACAACTATGCCTATCTCGTGACTGATGACAAGTCCAAGCAGGCTGTCATCATTGACCCTGCCAATCCTTCAGAGTACGTCTGCATGAAGAATCTGTTGAACGGAAGTCGTCGCTAATATCTACTCTCAGAGTCTTGCCGCATCTCAAAAAAGCCGAGGATAGCGGTATCAAGCTCACAAACATCATTAACACCCACCAGTATGCATCTCTTCAAGCTCTTGCTCATCTATGGGCCGGCTAATTCATGTACAGTCACCACGACCATGCTGGCGGAAACGCAGAGGTTCTCAAAAGCTACCCTCTCCCTATCATCGGTGGCAAGAATTGCGACAAAGTCAACAAGACTCCCGCCCATGGCGAGACGTTCACGATCGGCGAGAACATCAAGGTGAAGGCCCTACACACGCCTTGCCACACCCAAGACAGCATCTGCTTCCTCTTCGAAGACGGAAACCACCGGGCTGTTTTCACTGGCGACACTCTGTTCATTGGCGGTAATGTTGAATGATGGCACTTTTCAACCAACAATACTGATCAAGCACAGGCTGCGGGCGATTCTTCGAAGGCAACGCCGAGGAGATGGACAAGGCGCTGAATGAGACGCTCGCTGCGCTTCCAGACGATACCACCGTTTATGTGGGTGGAAAATATATGTGAACTTGCAATTGCATACACTGACTCAACCACAGCCTGGTCACGAGTACACAAAGGGCAACGTCAGGTTTGGTATCAAGGTCTTGCAGTCGGAGCCCGTGAAGAAACTCGAGGCTTTCGCCAATGAGAACAAGCAGACCCAGGGCAAATTCACGATTGGTGATGAGAAGGTAGGCCACGATAGACATTGGCCAAATTTGCGGACTGGTTACTAACACTCAATCCAGAAGCACAACGTTTTCATGAGGCTTGATGTACGACATTCCTGTGGTTTGTGGTCGAAAGGAAGCTAACAGTTACAGGATCCGACCGTTCAAAAGTTCACCGGAAAGACCGGTCGCGTCGATGTGATGTCGGCGCTCAGAGAGGCCAAGAACTCCATGTGAAGCCATGGTGTCTGACGTGGATGGGGTACTCGTGGTCATGTATTGGATGATGTACTACTGTAGAATAGTACCACGAGACCTCGTATGTATCACGACGAAGGAGGTTCGATGGCGGTGTGTCACACCTGCAACAAGAGACCGCACTTTCGTGTGTGTCCGCTCGAGTACCGCATCCAGAGTATGAGTCCTCGTTGCCGACCAGGTGTCATCAGTCACTGGAACTCCTACTTGTGGTGCGACGTCCTGCTGTCTTTACGACCAGAACCTCGAACTTGTTTCAGACGACAACGGGAAGTATTTCATGGACAGAGAACACACGAACAGTACAGACAAATTGATATCACCACGACTGCCAAACAGTCATAGTTTCGATTGTATTGAGTAGGTAGCATTGCTGATCCAGCGGCTCATCGATATGTGATCCCCAACCCTAACCCTGGCGCCCGGTGTCCCAAAGGGAGACAGAGATCAAAGGAAAGCGATACTACATACACTCTTTAGGATTGTACTTTCACTATGACTACTATGTATCAGACCTGACTTTAGAGTCATCAATGTTAGTTGTTACCTATCTCGAACACCGACGATCATGTGATAGACCTTGTGGGGTCACTACTCCACGATGACTACATGTAGCCTACCTTAACGCATATATATCTCTAAGCTATTGCCACAGCCTCATTCGCATTTCATCGAAAAGCAGACATGATCCTACGAATATCGCATTGATTCCAGACAAACCCAAGCATCACGAACATGGCAAACCGACAACAAGATCGATATTCCAAGCACGCGCACGCGCCACAATCCGCTCATGAGCGACGGGCGGGGGAATCCGTACGATTCAATCCACCCATCCATTGCACCATCGTCCACCTAGTGATGGACAGTATGTCTGACTGTTTTGATTTCCACAGGCACTGAGCGAATTTGCCGACTACGTCGAGCAGCAGCAGGCCAACCGCAAACTCCCCTTACACAACAAGACCGCCGACGCCCCACAGACCGAGCATGCCGAGCTAGACATCCTCGACACTCTCGATCTCAACGATGACCAGCCCAAAGTACGAATGAAGGAGCTGTTGCTCGGCGACACAGATGTGGAAGACAAATCGAAGCAGCTGCAAACCATCATCGAGGGCCGACTACACCACGGCCACAGCGAGTGCTTGTTCGATGTCGGCCTGGAGGACAACGGCGACTCGCAGGCGCTATCTCAGACGGAATGGGAGGCTGCGCTGGCGCGTCTCCAAGGTGTGCTGAAGACGTTGGAAGCCGACTGGAAGATCCTCATGACGAAGAATGTGCCAGACAGCCCAGTGGACGTGGGCAACGAGAACAAGCGCGAGCCGGGCTGCGTAGGAAAGATGATGATACGGCGGCAGCCGAAGACGATCGACGACACGATTGAGACGCGAGTTGCGGTGGTGGGCAATGTCGACGCCGGCAAGAGTACTATGCTGGGTGTGCTAGTCAAGGGTGGCTTGGACGACGGCAGGGGAAAAGCGCGAGTCAACTTATTCCGTCACAAGCACGAGATCGAATCTGGGCGGACTTCATCTGTGGGAATGGAGATCATGGGCTTCGACACAAAAGGCGAGGTCGTCGTCTCGGGCGTGCCAGGTCGTAAACTGGGCTGGGAGGAGATTGGCAAGCGGTCTGCTAAGGTCATCTCCTTCACCGACCTCGCGGGCCACGAGCGCTACTTGCGCACCACTGTCTTTGGCTTGCTCAGCTCCGAGCCAAACTACTGCCTACTCATGGTCGCTGCAAACAACGGCCTGATCGGCATGTCGAAAGAGCACCTGGGTATAGCAGTCTCGTTGAACATCCCCCTAATGGTTGTGGTCACCAAAATCGACATCTGTCCGCCTCAGATTCTGCAGCAGACGTTGACCCAGCTCACAAAAATTTTAAAGTCTCCAGGCGCGCGCAAAATCCCAATTTTCATCAAGAACCGCGAGGACTGCGTCAACACGGCTGGCGAGTTTGTCAGTCAGCGCGTCTGCCCTATCTTCCAAGTGTCAAACGTCACTGGCGAGTCAATAGACCTTGTCCGCGAGTTCTTGAACATCTTACCCCATCACGGCAACTACGACATTGACGCTCCGTTCGAGTTCCACGTCAACGACACCTTCTCCGTTCCCTTTGTTGGCACTGTGGTCAGCGGCGTGGTCAAGTCCGGCGTCGTACATACAGGCGACACTGTGCTTGTGGGCCCGGACTCGCTTGGCCAGTTCGCAACCACAACCATACGATCGATTGAGCGCAAGCGCATCTCAGTCCCAGGCTGCTCGGCCGGTCAATCCGCCTCGTTCGCCCTTCGCCGCATTCGCCGCAAGGACGTCAGGAAAGGAATGGTGGTGTTGCTTGCAAAGTCCGAGGCGAACCCCAACATGATTGTTCCGCAGCCGAAGGTGCACAGGGAGTTCGTCGCCGAGGTCCTTATTCTATCCCACGCCACAACCATCCGCACAAAGTACCAGGCTATGCTGCACGTGGGGCCGATTTCGCAAACATGCTCGATCGTAGACATTGATCGTGCGTATATCCGTACTGGTGATCGAGCGACTGTTGCCTTCCGATTCTGTCAAAGGCCGGAATTCTTGGCTGTGGGAGACAGGATATTGTTCCGTGAGGGCAGGACGAAAGGTCTCGGGATTGTGAAGGAGGTGGGCTATGACTACAACAAACCACTCAACCCGGAGGCAACGAAGGAGCGGGAGAAGATCGAGAAGGGTGAGATTCCGGCTGGAATTGGAGCCACGACAGCAAAGGTTGGCGCATTATAAGCAATGGTTGATTGATTGCTGGCTTTTATGATTTACGATCATTGATGGCCAGTGTACTTCAGGCGGGGCCTAAGGCATGTACTCTGCAGGAGTTCTGCACAACTCTGTATACATCCCAGTTAGAAATTACAATTCCAGTGAAGCTATAGCATGCATATGATGAGAAGTGCGACCATTGTAGGGTTGATGATTTAGAAGGCCGGACGTGTTTGACATGACGATTTGAGTTCCATATTCCCCTCGATTTGATATTGGAAACTGAGTCATAAAATACCGCGGTATTTTCTTGTCGCCTCTTCCTACCTTACACTTGGGCTACATCGTCACCAATCACCACTACTACTTGACAACTATTCGACTGACTACTGAAAACAAGACAAAAGACAGCCGCACAACTAACCAATACAGTTCACCGATTCCCGAGGGCCACATAGTGTCGTAATAAAATCGTCGACCCCACCAAACCACCAAAGCCAAACTTTACACCATCATCGCTTCCAATAAATAACCTAGGAATGGCAACATTTTAGATGTGCACAGAGACACGTGCTTAGAGAGACCGTTACACAATCGATTGTACGACGACTGGATTCTCACAGCGACTGACTGGCACCGACTGAGGGACCGTCTTCCAAAACATTTCTCAAAACACACGGACACCACACGACACAATGGCCGAACCAGCAAAGGAGGCGCCTAAGCCTGCAGCCGCAGAGGAAGAGAAGATCTCTCCCGCCGAATTGAAAAAGAGAGCAAAAGCAGAGAAGCAGGCGAGACGCGCAGCACAGAAGGGAGAGGGCGCACCCACAGGAGCACCACCCACAGCAAACGGCGCACCCACGGGGGAAAGAAGCTCAAATCAACCGAGCCAGAAGGGACAGCAGCAGAAGCAGGGCGGCCAGGACAAGGCTCAACAACACAAGCGCTCTGGATCGCAGGCGCAGCAGACCATGCCCATCAGACGGAGACCTTCACAAGGCGGCCCAGCGCTGGCTGCTGCCCTGGCTTCCTCTGTTGCGGCGCCCAAGGAGCCCAAGAAGGAGAACAAACAGGTCGAGCTGTTTAGCCATTTGTATACCCAACCGCGCAGACATACTGTCGAGGGTGTCTCGAAGGATGTGCATCCTGCAGTCCTCGCACTAGGATTCCAGATGAGCAGTTATGAGATCTGCGGCAGCAGCGCACGTTGCGTCGCCATGCTTCTCGCTTTCAAGGAAGCAATCCAGGCATATACCACACCCATCGGCACATCACTGGCGCGACACATGACTAGCCACTTCCTCTCGCCGCAAATCGACTTCCTCAAGACATGCCGTCCCATCTCCGAAAGCCAGGGCAACGCGATTCGCTTCCTCAAGAAACTGATCGTCGAGATCGACCCCAGCGTCGAAGAGTCGAAGGCCAAATCTTTCCTGTGCGAGCAGATCGACATCTTCATCCGCGACCGCATAACAGTTACAGACCAGGCCATCGCTGCCTCAGCACGCACACAGATCAAACCGAACTCCGTCGTGCTCACTTACGCCAACTCATCCCTCGTCTCCAAGACTTTGCTCCAAGCTCACGCCCATGGCATCCCCTTCCGAGTCATCGTGGCAGACTCCCGTCCCTTGTTCGAGGGCAAGAACCTCGCCCGGACTCTGATGCGCGCCGGACTCGAAGTCGAGTACACTCCCCTGTCAGGCATCGCACACGCGGTCAAAGATGCAAATCTCGTGCTCCTCGGCGCCCACAGCATGCTCTCCAACGGCCGACTGCAGTCCCGCGTCGGAACCGCCAGCGTCGCCATGCACGCCCACCAGACTGACGTGCCCGTCATCGTTCTCTGCGAGTCGGTCAAGTTCACCGGCAAAGTCGCGCTTGATTCGATTGTGCTGAACGAGGTGGCTCCTTCGGAAGAGCTCTTATTGCCGCTCTCCGCACACGAAGCCTCACAGCAAGCCGCCGCAGAAGACAAGGACGAAGAAAGCACTACGAAAGTCAAGCAACTAGGTGATTGGAAGGACATCAAGAATCTGCAGATCCTCAATCTCATGTATGATGTGACGCCCGCAGAATACATTCGTATGGTCATTTGCGAGTATGGCAGCTTACCTCCCAGCTCGGTGCCTGTCGTGCATCGCTTAGCTAATGAAGGAGTTTGAGTACGGGGTGTTTGCGAATCAAATCTTGCGGTGCGTGCATTTAGGGTAGAGGAAGGGGTGGGAATGGGCGTTGGGGCTTCAAGGAACTTGCCAAAAGGGGTCTGCACGAATAGGCTAGATTAGGTCGGGAGGGTTGTGCCTAATACCATCATGATAGTAAGATGATGCTTATTCTTCATGTACCTTCGACGCTCAGACTTTTACAACCCCCAAAGGGCTGTGTGTGTGTTTTCTTTTTCTATTTAGTCAAGCGTGTGGTGTCACTCGTGGTATGGCCCTAGATGAAAACTTCGCCTAACAAGAGCAAGAGTCGGCAGAGTACATCGTTTGAGATGCTATGAGGCTCAGTTAGACGTATAAATGTAGTCTTCTTAGCTGAGTGGCTAGATATGCAGTGGATGCGGTAGTACTTCCTTTAGAAACGCGAACATACCTACACACTGCGGCTGACGAACTCGACACTCCCTTTCGAGTCGAGGCGTTCATGATCGATGTTGCAAGGCTTGCACGCGTTCCTGAGATATCCGACCTGGTATACCCCTCAGTCAGCTTTTGACCCAGCCAAAGTGTGCGCGTGAAGATGTGGGAAATATCCATTGATCAGATTCATCGTGAGACGAGAAATATAGTACAATCGCTATGGTAGAACCCCATCGCGACTCGAGTGTGGAAACCATCACACAAATGCATGCGCCGCCAGCACAGATTATACACAGGGAACCCCCCTTTTTCGGCGCAAGGGGTATTCCGCTCCTTCCCAAGTTTCTTCAACAAAAATCCGCATATTCATCTTCGAGATCAACAGGAAAGCGACCAGCTTAGAGAGCAGGCTTGGCTTCCTGGCCACCCGCCTGTGCACCGCCGGTCAGGACCTCGCTGGCGCCCTGCTGCATGCGCATCTCGCGCTCCATCTCCTGCATCTGCTGCTCCTCGCTGAACGCCAGCGCCCAGGGGATACCGAGCAAGAGCGCGCTGGTGCTGATGACCCAGAGGGCTTTGCCGCTGAAGCTGAGGCTTGAGGCTGTCCAGTCGTAGGTTGTGTTGGCGGCCGAAGAGAGCTTCTTGCGGTAGGTCGGGGGCACGATGTCGGCGAGCGCGGCGATGCGGTCGGCGAGGGATTCTTCGTAGTCGTCATCATCGTCGACGCTGATATCGCTGGTGTCGGACTCTGCGGAGGATAAGCGGTTAGTATGTGGTGATGTAGGAGGCGCAAAGAGATGGGTGCTCACCAGAGTCCGAGTCGCTTATCCAGGCATCCTCGCCGGTTTGCTGGGTGTTGAAGTGCTCATCCTCGACTTCTTCAAGTTTGACCATTTTGGCGGTTGTGTGTGGGTGATGAGGATTTGTTTAGTGGTAGGGGCGATTAATGTCGTAGTGAATCGAGATGTTTCGTTGCGTCTGGATGGGTTCGATGTCCAAAGTCCTCCAACTTTCGTTCTTTCGGCAGAGCTTCGGGAAAGCTCCTATGCAATGACGAGAGACGAGATGAGACCCCCGTCGACCTACTTACGGGAAGACACAACACTTGATCTCTGTCCAGACCCCACACTATTGTATGTATACATTTACACATAATCACTGCACGACACCACGAACTGTATGATCATGAAAATCGCTCGGTGATGGTTTACGAAATGCTACCACCCAGCCTAGCAACCTCACTATCTACCACAATTCACACAGTCCTCCAGCCTGCTCACCAATTACTGGATCTTTCTGAGGCTTAGGCACGTTCCAAACCGCCTCATATGCCCCTTTAGATTCACCGCCAACGGCAAAATCCCAAACGCTTCCCTCGGGATACGCTCCCATCATCGTGAAGCCCTCCAGTTCAACACCTTTCAAACCCTCAAGATCCACTGCATGACCATCTCCCGGCGTGAGCAATTTCAAAGTTGACTCCGGAACAGTATTGAATGTCTTGTGAGCAGTACCGGCGGGTAGGATGAAGACATCTCCTGGACTGGCATCGAGTTCAATGCCGCCTTCTTCCTTGCCAGTATGGGAGTCGCCGCTGGATATGTCCGCGACGCCGAAACGTATTCTTGCGGTGCCGGTCAAGACGATCATGCATTCGTGTGCAGAAGAGTGATAGTGTCTGAAGAACAAGGTCAGTTGCTCACGGGTTCATGAGTAAGCCGGTTTTGAGAAATGTGCCCGGGCATGCATGAGAGAGGTCAAGGGTAACATCTCATGACTGCGCGAAGCTGACCAGCGGGGCATCCTTTTCACCATATCTGCTAGAATAGCAACCTCAAGGCAAAGGTGAGACATACTGCTGAATCATTAATTTATACCCTACATGATCGTGACTCTCTGCTCATGGAATCTTACCGATGCTTGGTCCTTGCCGTAACGCCAAATCCATTGCGTTCGCCAGCCATTGCTAGCGAACCTGTCGTGCAATGCGACAGGTGCGAGATCTCGTTCGGATGTGAACAGCTTGCGATGATGTACGAGGCATCTTGGAGAGTTGGGGATCAGATCTATTATGTAAGCTACATATCGCCAACGCTGATGTACGGTTTCCACCTCACCTGTTGGCGGGAGTTGGTAGGTCTTGGTGTCGGGCATTTTGCGGGAAGAGAAGGGTTTGTTCAGTCTTTAGCATCGCTCTCAGAGAGTGACAATATCAACCATCAATGAAGCAAGATGGTAGCGGTGGCATTTGGAGATATATCGATGGACCTCGTGATTCACCGTGACGCCACTCTCGGCATCGGATGGTTATCCGGTCATTCGCTGGAAAGGGAAAAGAAATCCGACTTATCTTGCAAGCACATGTGACCTCGTCTGGTATGTTGATGATACACAGGCGCCGACTAGGATTCCGTATTCTGAATGTCGCCTTCTCTACTGCGCTGTGGTGGATGTAAATGTACTTTAATACACAGCTGAACACTATACTGTACATAACAAACCGATCTACACGACTCCTCAGAACCAGGCCGCCCACCCAGCGAACAGAGTAGCCAGATTTTTCTCATCGGTCGCCTGCTGTATCAACTCGTTCACAGTAGCAGCCGTACTCAACGTCTTCGACAGCTTCTTCTCAACGATCGCAAGCGCACGATCTGCTTCTCCGCCCTCGGACTCCAGCTTCGCCTTCGAGCTTTCCGCCGCCTCAATGTCTTTGGCATTGTTAACGCCGTCTTGTGCGTCCTGCATACGCTTCGCCCTCAGCGGCGAAAGTGTCCAGTTGTACAGCGGATCGTAGCGCAACACGTTCAACAGCGTCATGATGCTGTCTTTGTCCTCGCGCAAAGCGTCCATCGTGAACTCGCAACAGCGCCGGAAGATGCCTTCTGTCTTGTTCACGCCCATGCCGTCCACGATATCGCGCGTGAGGCGGAATGGTACGAGTTCCGGCACCGGCAGCACTCTGCCTGCTTCGAAGGCGACGCCGAGATCGATGTGCACGACTTCGCCGGTCACTTCGTCGAGCATGATGTTGTGACCATGTCGGTCACCTAGACCGAGTACATGGCCGAGCATGGATACCGACGCCGTCGTCCGCGTGTACGCCGTTCGCTTCTCGAACCAATCGTCCGGGTCGTCAAAGCGCTCGAGGAAGAAGTGGCGCATGACTGGCTGTAGGTGATCGCATACTTTGCGGAACTCCTTGACGCGTGTCTCTGTTGAGTTGCTCTGGACTGATCTGATTTTGTCCCGAGCTGCGCCGTTCTTCATGTCCTGGGGACCGTATTTCGTATGAGCTGGTTGCAGGAATTCGTTAATGGGGATCGAGTTGGGCACGAATTCGATGATGCCTGCTGTTGGCGACAGTGGAAGGACCTTGTAAGTACGGATGTGCAGATCTCGTTGTCGCGTGGCCTTGTGATTCTGTAGCATCTTGCTGACTTCTTCAAATACTTGTTCCATGATTGCATCTTGTCGAAGATCATCGTTGCCGCTCTTGAATAGCTGTCTGTATTGCTGCCCATCAGACGAGAACGCAGTTAACACTTTGGGCGAGCTGAGACCTGACATGATCGAGACTGTGGACCCGAATCTGACCACGTGCGGCACATTGTCGTAGTTGCCATCTGGGCGTAGAGATAAGCCGATGGTGACAGGAGGGAGGCGGAACTCGGGAATCTTTCTCGCCACTCTGGCTGCAGACTCGATGTCTTTCAGTGCCCTTTTCCCGGTCTTCTTGTCGTAAAGCGCCTCTTCCGCAAGCGACCGGTACAGGCTGTCAGCGCCGAATAGTTTCTTAAACAATTCGCCTTTGACTTTGTGGCCAGACACTTGACGCCGGATGGTCAAAGCCGCATTGTAACGGTTCACTGTTGCCTCATCTCTAGTATTAGGCTGTCTCGTCGAAGCGTAAACGTGGTGTACGCTATGGTAAGGGTGCTCGAGACATAGCCGCATCAGCAAAGCTGTCAAAGTCACCTGGAAGGCAGACCCGTCGCCTTGCAGACGGGACATGAGCTGGTTCAGTAGGACGACGAACTTCCAACTAGGGACATCGGGAAGATGCTTGTTGACGGCTGCGTTTGCCGGCGCAGACTCCGAGCTCTCAAGCCAGAGCGCAAAGAAACGCAGGACCGAGAGGTTATGCTCGTCCGAGGCTTGCAGCGCAAGCAGATAGTTCTGCAGACTTTGTTGGAGAAAGGTTTCGCGACTTTTCTTTTGATGCTGGAATTCCTCGTCGTCGAGCTTAAACCATGACTGAGCTTTGACAAATGAGCGCTCATGTTCCTTCTTCTCGGTGGCTCTTTTGGTACCCTTCATCAGCTCGTGCAGTCCTTGGACTTCATCCAACTTCCGCTGCCGGAGTGTGGTAATGCGATTGAAGTCTTCCACGTTCGCAGGGTGCTGGAGCTGCTGATCGCAAAAAGCAGCGAAAGCGTGGTAAACTCTACCAGCTTCTTTCCCTACAGCGTTTTTTGGCAAGTGAGAAATGGCAGGCCGCAGGTAGTTCTCCAGAATATCGCTTGGTTTCTCAAGGCGAGCATCTGCGAGCTGCTTGCCGAGTTGAGCCAACACGTCTGATCGTCCTACCGGGATATCTTGCTGGTCAAAATTTGACGATTGAAGTGTGTCGCGCAGCATCTTCACCGAAGCAGTGCTTTCTTGAGAATCCCACAACACCGAGGCGACTTCGTGCCTCGCTGCAGCATCGATGTGTATTCCAGCGAGGTGAAGGTCCTTGGACAGATCGTTGACTTGAGTCGCAGCACACAAAGCCGTCTGCAGTTGACTATGCTGCCTTGCAAGCGCCGAGTAAGATAGCAGAGCCTGTACTTCCGAGATTCGCACTAAGCTCCGCGGGACATGAAGATCCGTAAGGAGTTGCTCGTTGCGACCAAGCACGCTGAAAATCGTAATTCGGCCTTGTTGGATCAGATCGAAGTCCTCGAAGCGTGCTTTCTCCATCCACTTCTGACGGCTTTGCAGTCTCGACCATGTCGCTAGAAGCTCCTCTTGGCTAGCACTACAAGCGAGATCGGCAGTTTCAGAGATCAGACTAAGACAATTGAACCATGCGCGAGTAGGTCTTGATGTGGCGTAGATTTGTTGAGCAGCCTCGACGTGTTCCATTGTCAATTTGTCCAGCGAGCTTGTTGCAGAAGTGAGTTTCACCGCTCGGCCGAGTTCTTGGTAGATTGTTAAAAGGCGCGATGAACCATCGACGCTCGATTCGGGGAGAGCGATGTCCCACTGTTGAAGCTTCCTTGCACTGTCGAGCATATCGTCTGTCGCTGTCACTGCCATGCTTCCCACTTGGCCCGACGTGAGGGCGTATGTCAGGCTACTGAGATTGAGCGCAGATAGAGAGCGAACCATGCCCATTGCATCAGCAGAGTCGAGCTTGCCAGACTGGCGCATATGACTGTCTACCTGCGCAGAGCGGAACATGAGGCTCTTGAACCCTGCTTTTTCGTAATCCAGCCGGCTTAGAACAGATTCCAATGAAGCGGGCTGTTCGACGCCATAGAAAGAGTCGGGCTCATCGACTTGTTCGAATATGCTAAGCAGCATACTTCCAGGAACATGGACGGGTAGCTGCTGAGCGGATGAAGCCCTGCTGGAAGCTCTTCGGTTAGCTTGAACTGGAGGTGCGCTCGACTCTGCCAGCATCAGAGCAAACGTTGGTTTGCCGCGCATTGTAGCAGTTTCTGCGGCACGCATGTAGTCAAGGTCCAGCCAACGTAGTCGATCGACCTTTGTGTGCTCCTTGGGATATGGTTGACGCCTCATGTACAGGATGAGATCGAGTAAGTAGTCCTGCTTGAGGCCCAGTGCATCCGCCTCTTCTTCGAGATGTTTCGAGATTGAATGAGATATCTCAGGGCGCAGACTTTGCTTGCTCTCGGCTTCGATTTCCAGGAGCATGTGCACCATGTCCGGTAAGAGTTCCAGAGCGAGGTGTTGAAAGCTGAGCAGCAATGCAGGCAAAGCTGCTAGCAAAGACGGAGCAGAAGGCCAACGACACAAGATTAGTGCTATGCTTCTGATCCATACACTTAGCTCCTTTGTCTTGTCGATTGCTAGTGAAGCCTTCAAAGCTTGACGGTCGCTGACGTCGACGTCGTACTTGGGCATCGCTGGTGGCATGTATCCGTAAGTACCTCGCAAGATCGAAGGAGCCAGATTTTCTGGGAGAGAGTCTTTGAAGGCAACTTCATCCGCTGAATCTTCGACGAGGTCTGCTGCTACAGTTCGGAGGGCATACTCGGCTAGCCCGGACTCTGTGCGGGTAGGCGACAACACAATTTCGCACAGTCGTTTCACGATGAGCGCATACGGCCGCTGAGCACCCAAAAGGTTGTCGGAGAGGGCTTGCGGCTGCTGTGTCGCCCGCTTCTTCGGATACAAAGTGTAGTCACCACTGGCGGCATATGCTCTGCCAATAACCTTTCCTGCCCAGAGCACGAATTGGCCATCCAAGCGTGAGGCCTGGATGGTTCGCCACAAAGCAGGCCCCAATTCAACACACAAAGCATCATCTAGTAGCACGTCTTCGGCGATCGATTGTGGAGCCTGGAAATCACGAGTCAAGATGGCCAAGGCCGCCTTGATATCACCGAGCTCGAAGAGGCTGTCACTAGTGACATCTTGACGTATGAGCAGCAGTAGGAGGGTGCTCTCGGGGCTGCCCTTGTGCGCATTTCCAGGCAGTTGAAGATGAGAAAGCGCATTGACCAGGGTCCCATAGTCTGCCGCGAATCGGGGTTCGATAGTCTTCTGGACCTCCTGCAGGTATTCTATGCTGAAATTGTAGAAGTTCGTCATCTTTAAAACAGTCTCGCGGTGTTGAGTCTCTTGAGTCGTGCTGTCTTGTTTTGCGCCCATGTGCGCCCGAGTCTCCAATAGTAAAATCGTTAACACGCCGCAAAGGAACCTTGTATTGCTGCTGAGTTGTCTTTTACCACGGCGCATCAGGTATTTCAAGATGCCAAGCGCGTCATCTGCGCATTGGCTGTCAGTGAGGTAGGGCCGTATACCGCGAAGCAGCATCTCGAGTGCGTAACCGGTCACCGCAACCTCTCCTGCTGTGGCAATCAGGACTCTGATCTTTCTGAGCACGGTACAACTGTGCTGAGATCCCAGTGCAGGATCCAAGTTGTCAAACAGCATTCGCGCCGCCACGGCGAAAGTGGATGGTTCCCACGGAGCTTCTGGGTCCTGGCTGGTCCGCCTACAAAATCGGTCCAGTTGGTCAGTCAGATGTCTGCTCCTGAACGACGGCTGTTGTGAGGGCGGCATAGGTCGCGTGGAGTAGCTGAAACCTTTGATGTTTGACAGAGCATCTATAGCCGATTTGTAGCCCCCGCGCTTGGCTAGCCAGCTGTCTTCGACATCATCCTGGTTCATGCAAAGGAAAAAGTGTCCCATGATCGCTGCGAATTGGTCCGAAGAGAGCTGTCGAAACTCTTCCTTGCCAATGATGGCTCTCAAGCGAGGTTCGCAACGCGATTCCGCGTTGGCTGGGGGTGAGACGATGTCTCGACTGATGGCGTAAGCTACGCTTTTACTGAAAGCAAGTCTTAATAGATCCTTGGCCTCGATGTTCAGTGTGCTCTCCATAAGCTGCATGTCGCGATCCAGCCCTCGCATGAGCAATTGTGCAGTCGCTTCTGTCTGGACGTCAACGAGCAGGTCGTGCAATGAATCGAAGCCGAAAGCAGCGTATGGCAATGCATCAAGAGGGTGATTATCACCAAGCCAGGTATGCAAGAGCTGCGGAGCGAACAATCGGAAGAGTTTGCGAGGACTCTCGAAGTCCAGAGATGCGGCAACTTCTTTGATGCAAATAGTGGCGTAAGATTTCGATATCTCAATGCGCCCAGCTGTTTCAAAGATGTAGTATACTGACTGGCGAAGTAGTGAATGCCACGAAGACGCTAGCTTTGCAAGGAACAAAAGCCGCATAGCGAGACCTTCGGTCCACTCGAATTCCGCCGGTAGACTTTCTTGCAGGTCCTCGAACATGGCATCGTGTGTCGAAAGAGTGTATAGACCAAAGATGGTCGAAATTCTTTGGGCCAGGTGGAACTGAACAGTTATTGCGCCGCGTTTCAGAAGATCGAAGAGACTCGTCCGAACCGAGGGGACACCATCATCGTGCCCGTATTCGGTGTTCACGTGGCACAGCTGGTGAAGAAGCGTCGCTACCTTTTTCTGCACGCTCGGAGACAGGACTCCAGCCTTGAGAGCCGTGGACACACACCAGTCATACATGTCAAGTCCTAAGTCTGCAAGGTTTTTGCTTGAGGTCTCAATCCAAAAACTCTTCAATCCGATCATCGCGTCCAAGATCGTGCCGACTGCGACTTCTGAGCGTTCGAAAGGATACGATCGGAGGACATTGTCTGTCAGGTATTCGAGCAGTCGTTCAGTGTCGCTCGTCGTGAGTGTAGGAACCAGGCATGGCAAATTCGCGATGACAGTACGACTGGCAAGAATGGAAGTCTCAGGAAGCTCCAGAATGATGTCCACCACTGTAGTTGAAGGGCTTCCGTACTCGTCCCCAGATTGGGTCTCGAGAGAGTTGGTGGCGATCATAATCGATGCGAACAGAGGAAGTGAAGCGCGCAATGCTAGTGCACTGTAGGTTATACTGGAGTCTTCTGCGATTTCAACTGCCCCAACTTGCGACCGACCTCGCCTACTCTCTTGGGAAGCGTACGAGTTTGGCATGTCTACCATATCTTCTTCGTCTTCGGCGTCATGGGCGTACTGAGAGGCGTTCCGGGAAGCCATCGCTTTGGCGATGGTCATGGAGAGCGTACTTCGACAGCTTTTATCGCACTCGCTCGAAGCGTCAACATGATCAACCTTCGTTGAAGGCCATATGTTCTGTGCAAAGCTGGTCAACATGATGTCAACTTTTTCTTGACCGCAAGCATCGTTTGTCACATATTCGATCATAGTTTCCGAGATGGTAAGACAATTTTGCTGCAACTGAGATTGTAGCCGTTGTTCAGAGAAACGGATGCAGTGTGCAACGCATGTCGAACTAGCGAAAAAATGACAGAGCGCGGAGAACACGTCAACAGTAATGCCTTGCGGACGATCCTGAACGATCTGCTTCCAGGTTTCTGCACTTCTCGTCAACTCGCCGATTAGGTGATTTATGATCAGTGCCTCAGACGATGACTTGGGCCGCTTTGTTGTTGTCATGTCTCTGAGCATGAGCGAGGGACCCGGACGTGTGAAAGTCTCAGACTCTGGCGTTGACAAAAGGTAATCAATCAGCTGTTCGTGCTCACTCGCACGAAGCCAGGTCCTTCCAATAATGTCCCATACCGGAAATCCACCTGGAATGGTAAGGTGCGAGGACTGCCCGAGGTATTGTGCTATGAGGGACACTACATCTGCATTATTGAACAGATTGCAAGATGCAGCATACGAGCGTTCGTCGAATTTGCTCGGTAGCCATCTTCGCAGAAGCCACCCGACAATGCTGTTCGATATTGCAGATGCAGAGCTGGGAAGCGCCGAGACCGAGTGGGCCATAGCCATCCGCACAAACTCTAGTGACGTGTCGCAAATTATGTTAGGGCCACTCAGCTCGAAAGCAACAGCCAAAGTTTGGTACAGTTCTGATACAAGTACTGTCTGAACGAGTTGACCGCGAATCATGATGCAAAGGACACCGCATGCCGCACGGCAATTGCTCGCGTTGGTCATAAAACGGCACGCCAGCTGCCACAAGGAAGCCCAGCGAGCATGTAGTGAGCTATCTGCAGAAGCAGCTTGATACGCACAACTTGTAATCGCCATCAAAGCCCAGGACACAGTAGCGGCATTCTCGTCGCTGCAGCATGTCAGGAGACTTCCAAGGACGTGATTCAGCTGGGAAGGTGACATTGCGCTTTGCTGCAACAGGAAGGTGAGAGTCTGCAATGCAGAGATGCGAGCTCCGACGGTACCACTTGATGCGCAGGATAGGATATCGTCCAATTCGTTTGAGATACGCTGGCGCTTCCGAGGTCGGCTGTGGGTTCTATCTTCGGCCTCGTCATCGGAAACAGGGTCTTTGCGAGTTTCGCGTAGCAGGCTCGTGACAAATGCCAACATGAATACAGTAGTCCATGTTTGTTCCGCGCGGAGTCCGACACACTGGAGCGACAATATGCCGACTTGTACGGATCCCGGTTGATTGCGAGCAGCAATTTCGCCGCCAAAACGAATGTCTTCCAAATGTAGTTGGTCCCGTTCGTGACGCTTTGAGTAGTCCGACCGTATCGTCTCAAACAAAGCTTGAAGATCGAGCCTCAGCGGCTCATTGGCACTCGTTCTGCATTGATCGCGGATGAACATTTGCAAATGCATGAACATCGTCAGGATCTCTTTCATCCCGCCCGTCTTGGCGCTCCAGTATGTGCAAATTAGGCGTATCAGCGGAGAAGTAACTTCTCGGGTGAGCTGGATATTCTCTGTCTTGGTCCACGCGAGAACGTTGCAAATAGCACCAAACGCGTCTTGATGACTAGGATTGGACTGTGTAGTAGCTTGCAGAAAGCCGACCATTGACCACAAAGTGTCGGATGCCATGGATGTGACTGGAGCGTTGGGCGCGCTGGTTAACAACCGGAGACAGGCAACCATTTCTTCTGTCACTTGTCTTGCAGGTCCACGAGCAGTCTGAGAGCCAGCGGAATTGTTGAGGCGTGACCTTGATGACCGCGAACTCATGAAGGTGATATCCGCGCCGACTGATGCCGCGCCTCCGTAGGAGTCCGATTGCGCTGGTTGGGTGTGTCGAATACAGAATTGCGCTGCGCGCTCCCACTCGGCCTTGGGAAGATGTGCTACGTGAGGGGGATAAGCGAGTATCGTTCGCATAGCCTTCGGGTAGTCTTGTGCCAGGGGTTCGCAGACATCGCCGCCAGCTAGTGGTATTGTCTCGATGAAATGGTCGAGCAAGGCCTTAACTGTCTTGAGCTTCACCGAGACGACGCCAACCTCGACCGCAAGGCGTAAGACACCAGCACTTGCCGACAGTCGATTTGCTGCTCCAGATTTGAGAGCTGCTGTCTTCGCTTTGGCGTATGTAGATTGCTCACTAAGGATGACCTTAAACAATACCTCGTAGATGCGGTGGAATGAAGCATCGCCCAAAGATTCGATCGACGAGCTTCTTTGATTGTGACGAAGAACATGTTTGAGATCAGCCAGTGCTTCAGTTCGGTCCCTCACGCCGGTTGAGTCCACACGCTCTGTCCTGGTTAGTCTGGGTGGTTCTTGGTAGGTGCCGGTAATGCGTACCTAGTGCGTCGGCAAGCGAGATTTGGGCCATCGCATCAGAACGAAGCAGGTCAACGTTATCTCAGCATCGAAAACAAACGGAAAGAAGGACTCGCAGTGCGGTGACGAAGGCGTGGAATGAAATGATACTCAGGCGTAGCGGCGTCTTTGGGTTGCAGATCTTTGTGACACATGCATCATTTTGCACCGGTCCGCAGACCGATTTGTATGGTGTGAGCTCTGAGAAGGAGCAATCAGCGCGACTTGCTGACGAGCATCTCAGGGGTGAAAGTTTACAAGTGAAGTGAAGTGTGAAGTGAAGATGTGCTCTTGATGCCACGCGAGGCGACGGCTGTTGCCGTGTCGTGCTAGCGCGCGCGTTTCAGAGAGCAGCTTGCTCGGAGGTCAAAGCCGCTGTAGCTTGAGAACGAAATAACAATAGAAAGCGAGACGACAAAAACCCGGCGCGAGACCTTTTTTTCCCTACGTGCTGCCTAAACTTCTGGGCGCTACCTAAACGCATCTTCGATCTCTACAACAGCCTTGCGGCGTGTTTCGCCCACCAAACATGGAGCTCGAGGAACCACTACAAAGATTGCAAAACCTCCAGCGGGATCTAATTACCTTCACCGAATCGCGTCTGGCGAACCTCGACCGTTTGAGCATCGAGCTGGACAGCAGCATTGTTAAACTCAGGAGGCTTCTAGAGCGCAAGAGGAAGAGTCAGCAAAGTCGCGATGCATTGAGCGCGAACCCGTCGGGCAGCCCGCCCATGGTCCAGGTTGAGATTGGCAACTATGAATATGCAATCAGTGAGGAATTCAGAGAGGGCGCAATCACGGTCGCCGACGAGCTTGATTTGGATGAGTTGGAAGCTGCGAAATTGTGCCTGGCCGTGCAAGAAGATGCCGAGGGTGTGCCCGAGACGCTGCCGCTAAGAGCTATTCTGCATTTCCACAGGCAGAGGGAGGTGTTGTTGGAATGTGTACGCCTGATCTTGCAAAAGGCAGCGGATCCGGATGCTGAGGACGATGTCGCTCATTACCTCAAGGAGATTACGGAGGATATCATTATGGGCCAGGAGCGGACACCAAGCGAACGGTCTGCGTTCTGGCGCAAGTGCATCGAGGGACTGACGGACGTGGAAGCTTCCATCCAAAAGACTGAGGAGCGCGTTATACTCATGGCCAATACCGGACAATCGCTTGCGACGCCCAACGGTGAAGCACTACAGGCTCAGCGCATGTTCCTGGCTCACCAGCATGAGACTCTTGCTTCGATCATGACATATATGATTCGCGGCCACCACACGAAACCGGAGGATTTCCGGCAGTTCCTGAGCAAAGCTGCGAGTACCGTCACTCCTTTGGATATCATGGCTCACTATACTCCGATTTTGATATGCGGTTCAGCGTACTTCGGCTCTGATTCAGCAACGCAGGATGCAGCGGCCCACGACCTTCACAAGCTGTTTGCTGAGGGTCCAGGACAATTGCAGTGGAAAATGAAGAATTTCCAGTATGCCACGACAGTATGGTGGCTTGCAGAATTCAGCCAACGATTTGCCGAAAGTCCAGCAAACACAACCTTCGAAGGCAAATCAATCGCGAAGCTGGAAGAGGAGCGCAGCAAATTGTTCACGCAGTGTTGCCGGGAGAAGGCCTTCCACCTGATGCTTTCGGTTGCGGATTTCCTGAAGCCTGAAGTCTGGTACGATCCAGCGAAAGCCGGGCTTGTAGGCTTCCTGCTCGACAACTCTGCATTATTTCCACACGATGCTACTGCACCGTCACGGCATTTTGCCGTATTGGCGATGGAGGAGTTCCAGAATTTCGTCAACGCTTTCGTATCAAACATGCCCGATTTACTTCGCCAGCTAAAATCTCAAGAAGACGACGAAAGGCGCAATTTTTTGTCTTCAACCATTGAACTAGGGCATCCGGACACAATGGACCTCGAAAGATTCATCCTTGTGATCGCGAGAGCCTACCAGGAAGATCAGGAAGGCGCGGACGATTTCTGGAGCGATCAAGATTGTAACCTCTACGGATTCTTACGCTGGGCGTCCCAAAGGCTTCCGACACCGCGCGTCGCTGCGTTCTGCGAGCTACTAAGATCGATTGCCATCGATGAGAAGTCTGCAAACAATGCTCATCAGTTCTTACTGCAGGACACCACGATGGTGTCGGGTAAGGTCCGAAAGGCCTACGCTGTTAGCTGGGCGCAGATTTTCACCGAGCTCGAGCTATATTCTGCTATCACAAGGAACAAGCCCGCGGTCGCACAGCCACTGAATGGACCAGAAGACGTAATGACCGATCCGGACATTGAAGAGAAAGAGACCCCGATCATGCTCGAGGCATACTTACGCCTTGCTACACACATATGCATCAACAGCTCTGATGCTCGCAAATGGATACTCAGGGAGCAACCTTTCCGCCTTCACGACCACCTCTTTCAACTTGTTCAGAGTGCCTCGCCTTTGAACGTGCAAGCGTGCTGCTTTGATCTTCTTGCAGCGCTTTTGACCGACAAGAGTCCGGACATCAATGACGGTCTGTGGAGCGCTCTCGACACGTGGATCGGTGGAGTTGGGCAGACAACCGCGGCAGCCCCAAGATCTGGTATCAGGGGACCTGCAGAAAAGCATTACCTTCAATCCATTGCTGCCAATCCCGAGGTGGCTACATCCTTTGTACATCTTCTGAACGCACTTGTGGTTCCTGCAAGCAGCAACTCTGACACAACGCTGGATGCTCTTCCTTTCCCGGAGTCACTGGGATCAGTTCATCGCCACGTCGGTATGGAACCATACGTCGATTTCGTGCTTGGTCAGGTCTTCACACAGCCACTGGCACAGCAAGGTTTATATGAGAACCGTGTGCTTAGCAACGTGCTTCGACATGCGTGTCTCACATTCGCATGGCTATGTTTGTCGACTTTTAACGAGAATCTTGTGGTCCTTGCGAACTCGTCTAACGTCTCTGTTGAGAGCTCTATGAAGACTTCTTCGCTCGCCACGTACATCCGCCTACACCCTTTCGCGCGCACAATGGAGCATCTCTTCAACAACAACACCATCGCTGCGCTCTTCGACAGCGTGCACCAACTTCCGGAAGAGCTGGAAACCTTGGATGACATGTCGCCTCTCGTACAAGCTACTGCTAAAGCCGTGGAAGTCATGGATCTGGCCATGAAGTTGCAGCCCACCTATTTTGACATCGTTCGGCCGGTCATCAAGACCCAAGCTCCTTCGCGCGCTTCCTCAGTCGCGAATGCTGCAATCGCATCGTTTGATGAGGTCATGCTAAGCCAATTAGACGTTGTTGTTTACCTGGTCCACTACTCTGCCTGTCGTCATGTTGATCTGGCAATGTACTCTCTTGAGTTGCTCAAGAAGCTCTCTGCCTCAAGGAAGCTGACAGGTGTTGTCGATACGATGTCAGGACAGAGAGTCGGCAACAGGCTCATTGGCAGGATACAAGAGGCTACGGATGTTATAGCTATTGAGCTGCGCCGCGACTTTGAGGTTGACGTGATGGATCTTGAGTCCGATACGCAACCTACGAAGCTTATGAAAGCTCAAAAGATCTTGGAGCTTCTCAACAGCGCCGTGGACGCATCGCCAAACAAGCCCAGTCTCGCACACAGTCTTCTTGGCCTACTTGAGGGCCAGGGCACTGTACGATCTGCAGGACGTGCCGACGATAGCCTCTTCAGGGCCGATAGATCCCTGTTCCATGTCATTGCGCGCTGCGCTGTTGAGCTTCCCACAGTATTTGGCGCGGGCAACGTCTCATGGCTCCTGGCTACGAAGCGCGGCTGTCTGGAGCTTGTCTCCAAACTGGCAACCGCCAGCTTGACATCCTCACTTGTCCAGGATGAACTCCGAAACATGGATTTCTTGCCGGCGCTGGCTATGCGTCTACTTGAGACGCGAGCGGATGTTGGATGGGACTCACTTCCTCTGCATAGTACCGACATCTTGCTCAAGTCGGCAGGCTGTGGCATCCGCGACTTCATGCGCATCCGGGAGTCGTGGTTCGAGTATGCTGTGTTGGAAGTGCGAGCACTAGCGACCGCACGCATGGACTCCGTCCGCGAGAAGCAGGTGGGCGCTCTACTTGGCGCCGTAGACACAGGTGATGAGCAGCTCCCAGCTGCCTCGGCGCTGAACCTCATCGACTTCTTCGATATCGAAGTGGCAGAACCACTGGAAGCCGACATCCGTCTTCTCACCGGTTTGAATCTGTCCGTTTGTGTCGTAGAAGATGCAGAGTCAGTCATCAAGTTCGATCTCGACATGGTAGAGCAGCTTTTGACCCTTCGTAAGCGCGAGCTTTGGGTTGAAGGAACAATCAAAGATGCCCACGACGAGACTCAAGCAACTGACGAAACATCCGCGATACTCGCCTCCCTGAAGAGCAGGAATCTGCACAGCGAGATCCAGCGTGCACGTCTTGATGCGGTCGAGGCATGGACTGATCTTATGTCCACAATCGTTACCGTTGGAGGTCTGCGCGAACCCACACGAACATTCGTCGCGCTACAGGCGCTGCAAATAGTGCTGCCAAAGTTTGAAAAGTCTCTAGGCGACAATATGGACGTAGCAGGTCTTTTCGCTCGCTTGACCCTCACGCTCGTCAGCGCAGCAGCAACGGCAACGTTCGACGAAGCAAACCAGCAGATTGCCAACAATAGAGACGAAAGAATATTGGCCGCGTTCAGGGTCTGTCTCAAAGCGATCACCGACACCGAGACCACGCCTGCGCTCAGGGATGTGTGTTACCGCACTTGCTGCTTGATCCAAAGTACATCGTCGTCACTCGCGCCACAAATATCGTCACAATCTGGAAGACACCAGACTGCAGTGTTCAATTCCAGTGCCAAGCAGCTTCTCCAGCAAGTCCAGAGTTCTGGCGAGCGCATTATTGCAGTCCTGACCGAAGACGCATTCTCCGGCCGAGGCAGCACCCGTGTCTCTGCTCTACTGTTCCTCGACGCACTCGTAGCCCTCTTCCAGTCATCCAAAATGACCTCTTCTCTACTCCGGGCGCTCACCAAGCTCAACTTTGTCCCTGTGCTACTGGATGGCAGTCTTGGTGCTATCAGCTCCGCCTTCCGCGCCGATCACAAGGACTTGCCCACCACGCTGTCCTACTTCCACACATCTCTCGCTCTACTACTCAACCTTTGCAGAACCACGGACGGCTCCCAATTGATCCTCAACTCCGGCTTCTTTGCTTTTGTCAGCGACTCCCAGCTCTTCTCTACGGACCCGGACGTTGGTCTCGACATCGACAACCCAATTGCGCTGCATCACTTTTACCGCCTCCTCAGTTCAGTGCTCAAAGTCATCGTAGCTGTAGTTGCCACCAGAGGGCCCAGCAATGCCAGCACAGTGCAACAAGCCAAAACGTTCTTGACGCAGAACAGATTCTCCATGCAAGCTGTCTTCAAGCGGGCGAGCAGAGTCTCGCAGATGCAGGGAGCGGTTCAACAGCAGGAGGACGCCGAGGATGTTGCCGAGCAGTTTGCGCGGCTGATTGTTTTGACTGGTTTCTTGGAGGTAAGTCTGCGGGGAATGTGATAGTTATTCAGCTTTTGGTAAACTCAAGCTAACATGTATTTCAGGACGACGAGCCGGCACAATCGGCGGGTGCTAGACGGGGTGGTTTCACGTGAGCGGATCTACCAGCATAAGGCTATTCGGCCACTCCAATACTTTAGCGAGGCGTAAATGAAATTGTTTAATCAAAAGTTAAGTTCCTACATGTAGGTAGTTCCACACAACTCTCCGGTGCAATCAGTATACATGTAAAGGTTATTCGAGTATGTAGTTGTTTGAGTCGCCATGCATAGATATTTCGTTGCAGTAACGCCGCAAACCATCCCGCATATTTCTCTCGAAGGGCAGACTTTGGCCATCTGCTCCGAGTCTACATAGTGTGATCCACCATCTCTCAAAATGCAGTCACATGAGGACTTGGTATGTTTGTCCCCGGATATCAGCTGAGGCCAGACTGTGGTAGCAAAAATCACGTAACCTAAAGGCCGCGTGTGCTTGTGAATATCGTACAGCTTCTTCACATATCAATACAATCGCGCATCTTCTCCAGATGGTATCCCGGAGCAACACGTCTTTTACCTCTCAATAACTCCCAAAACGCCGACCAATGCTGCAATGTCCCTTTTTTCCAAATGTCTTTCCCCTTTAGTCGGTACGCGCGCCATTGCCCCAGTCCACCTTGCCGCCCACATCCCTCACTTCATCCAACTTCGTCCCAACCTTGACCATCGAGTAGCGAATCATGCGCGGGTCCAGACCGAGGGTCCTCTTGACGGCGTGCTGGGTCTTGGCGCTGGAGTCGAAGCGCATGATGAAGTAGTGGCCATTGTGGTAGAGAGCGCCCTGCTTGCGAGCGGGTTTGGGCAGGAGGAAGGTTCCCCAGTTTGTGAGGCCGCGCACTACGCCACCGGCGGATAGGACTTGGTTTCCTGCTGTGCGCGCGATTCTGTAGTTTGTGTTAAATTGGAACGAGAATAGAGAGAGGTGGTGTCGGAGCGTACTCTTTGATCTCGTTGACGCCGCGCCCGGGGCGGACCTGTCTGCTGTCAGTGTGTGGATGATATTTGTCAGGCGCATCAGAAGATACTGACCACTGCTATTAATTCGTACAACATCGCTGGTGTGTTGATAGTGTATGCGCGCCGGCCTTGCAACCTTGCAACAGGCAGTGCCGATGGCTCTCGACAATTCCTTGCGGCTCAATTCAGGGTCGGTACGCCCTACAGGAGCTCTCGGCAAGCAGATAAACCGGAACAGCCGTGGCATGATATGCCGGTAGCATGTCTCAAATTATTGGCCTCACCAGAGAAGAGTTAACTACATGTAGGTATGTCATCCGGCCGGGCAGCGGCTTAACATTGGGAACATTTGATCGCATGTACAACTGACTCCTCCCACTTTTACTTTACCTACCTGAACAACCCTTCACTCACAAAACACAAGACCACATTCTCATCACCCACAATGGCCTCCACAGCTTTCGCCGGGCGCTTCGCTCGCCAGCTCACTTCGCAGACCTTCAGAAGCGCCGCACCACAAATGCGCCTGAGGGCACCTATGGCGAGCAGGACTTTTGCTGCCAGCGCGAGAGGTATGGACCGAGTCTAAGAGCCTCTGGGAACGAACTGGGCTAACCACTTACTTTCCACAGCATGGGAGAAGAAGTACACCGAGGACCACGAATGGATCGAGCTTTCCGGTGACAGGAAGACCGGTACCGCCCTCTGAATCCACCTTGCAAATGCGCCACATTCCTGACACGCACACTACAGGCACCATTGGCGTCTCAGCCTACGCGGCGAAAGCCCTCGGCGACGTCGTCTACGTCGAGCTCCCCTCCCTCGACCTCGAAGTCAACGCTGGCGAGTCAATTGGCGCGGTCGAGTCAGTCAAGAGCGCATCGGACATCATGACACCCGTCGCTGGCAAGATTGTGGAAGCAAACAACGTGTTGGAGGACAAGCCTGGCACCATCAACCAGAGCCCCGAGGCTGACGGCTGGCTCGCGAAGATCGAGGTGGCCGATGCCGCCGAGGTTGATGCTCTGATGGATGCGGATGCGTACAAGGCGTTCACCGAGGAGGCTGACAGCTAGATTGATTGCCGACCAGCGATAAAGCACGAGATGCAATTCAACTTGTACAAACGACGATTCCCAATCTCCAGGATTTGAATGCACCGCCTGCATGCAAGAATGGCTACGGCTTTGATACTCCAGTAATTCGGCATATATCATTGAATTGAGGGTTTGAGTGCATGCCAATGCTTGATTGGAACTTCGTTCGGCGAGGTTGATACCCTCAAGCAATATGCGGTTTGCCTATGCTTGCGAGTACAAACAACAGGTCTTCTCGCGCATTTCATTCCGGAGCCCAGGCACCTTGATATTGAGTGTTACTGAAATCGCTTAAATACAGACAGATGATAACCATAAGGCCCGGATCAACTAAGGTATCTGCTAACCCGGCTTGGCTACGGCCTCTCGTCAGTGCAACAGGCTGTTCCGTTTGTTGGCATTCATGATATCGAAAATCGACGAGCCTTACCTGCCCTGTTTGATTTTCCTACGCGCCAAGCAAAGGAAGCACACATTTGCATACACCCGTGCGGTCCCCTGGAACGACTTGCTGAACGGCCTCAAGCTGCTCTGGTACGCACTGGCTAATTTTCACTGATCTTGACATGCACGTCAGGGCCACATGTCGCCATCCACATGGGGAGTGTCCTCCGACCCATTGCACACAAAACGATTGCAAATGCTTCTGAAGTTTCGGGGGACACATCAATTGGTATAAGTTATTACCAAGGCTCAAATCTATCCCAGTTCGTTCGTCTCACGGGAGCTGGATTCTTGAGTATCATTAGATACTCCTCAAAGGGAGCACAGCGAGAAATATTTCGAATAAACTGTTCTGAGCACGTACCTGTTTTTGTCAATGGCAACGAGACCATACACGCGAGCTCCAGATACAGGCCTTGTGTACATGCATGTCAGACCGCGTTGCTCGCAAGTCGCAACACAACATACGCGATGCATCTGGATTCAAACGAAATCGGGACGAATATTTCGCCTCAAAGTAACTGAGAATGCAATTTACCATGCAGCCACGGCAGCTTTCGTTGTGTTCGTTGTTCGCTAAACGGATCCCGGGCCTTGTTGCCGTCCCTATATGCGTTTGCCGTTCTCCTCCGCCATTTCTTGTTTACGGTTGTGATGCTGAAGCAGCCGAACTACGGCCTTCATGGCATCTGTATTTTTCAAGTCATTCCGAATACAAGCAGTCGTCGACAATGGGTCGGAAGAGACCGGATGCGATCAGGTTCATAAGATCCGCAAGAGCCTTAAGATGGCCAGTGCATCCTGGAGACACGGTGGAACTGGAGATGGCGGGGATGATGATGACCGAGGAACGGTTCCAGTGTTTCCACTGATGTATTTATTTGTTAAACGTGACGTCTTATTTTAAAGCTTCCTCTTACATATACCAACCTTGAACTTCTCTTTAGCGACAAGGACGTTCACTTGGATTTAACTTACCTTGAGTATCCTCACGAGATCTACATAATACCAGCAAAAACACACAGCTCATCAACACCGCCAACATGAGCTCCGAATCCTTCGCAATGACCAGAAAGACCATGGGCCCTGAGCTGGCACGCCTCGCAGAAGAGCACATGAAGCACGAGTACGAGGATCTTGCCACTACCCACACCCAAATCGGATCTCTAACGACTTGAACAACAGCCTCCAGCAGTCAGACCGCGACGCCCTTCACAAAGCCGCCAGCACCGTCTCAACACATGCCACCGTAGGCTCCCTCCTAGGCCTCGCGCTCGGCACCCTACTCGCCTTCCGAATCCGCAGCAACCGAACAGCAATTTTCAAGACCTTCCGCACGGCCGAGCAACCCGTCGCCCTGCGTTTCGCCTCGGGCAAAGAGCAGCCTCTCCCCGACCTCACGGCTGCGATGAAGCCTAGCACTCTCGGCGATGTGGCCACTTACTGCCTGCTCGGCGGCGGTGGCATTTTCTTCGGCGGAGAGACTGGTCTGTTGACGGGGTCTTTCAGGGCTCGCGCGCAGATTGGAAGTGACCGCGACGGTAGAGACAGGATCCAGCGGGCTTTCAGGCGCTTCCAGGCCGATGCGCTAAGGAGCCAGGCTGACTTGTTGGAGAATGAGGGTAAGGGCTCTATCTTGGGATTGTGAGCTGTGGGAAGGTCGAGTGATGGCGCGTGTTGATCTGAGCCTCTTCTCTAATATGATACCCCGCTCATTGCATTTTACATTTGTATGGAAGTCTTTGGTTTGATTGGCGTGCGTTGCTGGCTGGGTGGGGGCCGCAGGTGTTTTTCGTTTTGCATCTCAATGGAACCACTTGATGTCTGGGATAAACAACCTAAGTCGATGTTGACGTTGCAATCGCAATGCTACCGGTGCCATGTGAGTAAGTGCCGGCATGTTCACTCCCAGGAAAATGATTTCCAGTGTTGCTCTCGGTTGGTAGTGTCGCCTGTATGCTTCCAGGAATGGAGTGGTTTGCCTGGTGTATCAGCATAAACGGCTACAACTATACCGACAACCATACATGATAACACGGTATTGAGATCAAGTATCGCGAATCGTTCCTTAGGTTATTTTGAGTTGGCAAAGTCGTCACCATTTAGTGCTTGAGTGACCGTCACTTTTCGATCGGGAACACTTTTTTTAGACTAACGCCATTCCACGGCAATCAACAGCTAAATTAATCGATCCTCCTTGATATGGCCATCTAAACGAGCACATTGTCATTCTCGGTGGGTTGGAAGCGATAAGATGAACATGTTTCTACCCCAACCCTAACCCTGGTAATTATACGGTGGAGTTACATCTCATGAGCAAACACGTCAAATGGCATCAACAAGCACTAGAGTCGACTCTGAGCACCATTTGTTGGTCCCTATGTCTTTGCATCGAGAAAAGCCCATCGACCAGGAAGGCTGTTTGATATTGCTATCACAAGTCCGGAGCTATTCAAGCACCGCAAGCGACCAATGATTCTAGATGTTGGCAAGGCAGAGTGATAACTCAGGGGCATGCGAACAGATCTCGACGCCCACTACTCACATATCTCGTTCTCGACCTGCAGACTGGTCATACTTTGCATCAAGCAGTCGTTGAGGCATGAGCTCAGCCCAGTGATACGACATACGATTCTTCCTCGAGGCCACGATTCCGAAACGATAAGCGAGAAAGATCCAAAATCATTTTGTCTAGACTTACATGTTATTCTTGTCTTTGTACAACAACCGATGCGGATGGCCTAATGCAGGTGTGATTCGCTAAGTCGCAGTACGTATTGGCAAGGTCCGGCCTGCTTGCAATCGCGCGCTATGGGAAGTATGAGAGGGTGGTCGATAAACAATAGTCAGCATTTATTTGAAGAAGTAAAGAACTAACTATACTATAGGCAGTCTGCCAGTGCCTCGACCACAGATAGCCACGTTGACCACGTGCGTGCAGCCTCCCGGCAACGCAAGCCTCGTCACCCGATAAAGATCGCTTACATATACTCTTTCCAAGATCTGTAGTATTATTATCAGCCTGGTCCACATAACTCGCGCCACCCGCATTGTTGCCCTGGAGCGTTTGCTTTGGTCCAGACGACTCACGTGGTGCGGCGTGATGCGGCGTATCGTGTGGAAGCCAAATCAAGCCAGCCGACTGATCTGCTTGGAGGTTTGACTTTTGGTGAATAATCACCCGGCATGCTTGGTACTAGATGCCGTGACGCAGCGTTGAGAGGTGCGCATGTCGTTTTAAGGTTCTCTGGAGAAAGCGTACTCGCGTCCCGTGGTATAGGTAGACAGTCAACGCTATTTTCTGTGGCCAGCGAGGCAAAGTCAACGACGTGCCTCGGGCACTCCGTGATGGGAGGCGGCGGCATCTACCGCCGCATCGGTTTCATTGATTTATTTGGGTTTGGACGTTGACAAGCCTAGCAAGATTGACGGTGAGGTGTAAGTCGCGATGCTAAGTCTGATCTGGAGCTTGCTGTCCGGGAGTAGTCCAGATCGAGGAGCGACAGTTGGCCTTGCCCCCAGCGACGCGGTCAAGCGAGGGTGAAACGGACTCGCAGCTAACATGTTAGCGGTATAGCACGTCATGAGCAGACCAGGACTGGAGGAGGCGACATGGCCTCGCCGTTAAAACGTAGAAGTCAAGATGGAACAAGAGGATGGGCCGGTCTCGACCATCTCTACCCCAGACTGAACGGCGGTCCAGAACAGGCACGTAAAATGCCGTCGGGGGAGTGACAGCTCAAGAGCCTAGTGTGACGCACTCCAGTCTCCTCCTGAGAGTCAAAGCCGTGCGGATAGGCTGAATTTAGACCTCCACCACTCACGCGACAGCATCGGAAAGACGCCAAGTTGCGGAGAGAGTGGAGAGTTTAGATTTGCGTTCTACTGATGGGGAGGACCATGGCGCGGCTGGTTTCGCTGTCTGTCTGTTTGCGGGCGGAGCCGGATTTGTCTTGCAGTCAGGGCAGCAGGATAATCATGGATGTGGTCGCCTGCAGCGCGAGCAGAGCAGCAGGGGTGTCGAAAGTAGTCTAAGCAGACGGAACTCGCAGGACAGATTAGTCTGAGCTTGCCGATGCGTCGTATTCCAATTGTATACGAGCAGATATGGGTTAGCGAGCTACTGTAGGGAGGAGGAGGTTGGGAGGGTAAGGCTATGGCGATTCGTCGGCGGACGTGATGCGCGTCGTGACTCAGCGTCAGCGACGAGTGGACACTGCAAACTTGGTATTTGGGTTGCGCCGAGGACGTATACCCTGAAGCGATCTTGCTTGAACAACCACAATGGTGAGACTGGCGATGATGATGTCGCGTGGTTGGGCATGGTTAAAGGTGCATCTGTGCATGTTGGCTGCGCTTGCGGCGTCAAGCACGCACGGCCGAGACTGACACTGGCTGGGAGGGTTTGGATCTTGAACTTTGTCGCGCTCCGAAGCTTCAAACAGGCCTTGCAGCGTTGCAGGACGTCTCCTCTCCAATGTCTACAGAAAGCTCGGAGCACAGAGCCTTCTCGGTAGCCAGTCGTCCCTTTGACCCTCTCTCTCGCTTTCTTTTTTGCTCTCGGGCATTCCGACGGGCCGTCCATGTGTCTCGCTTATCTGGAGGCGTGATTGGTGGGAGCTGCATTGGTCTAAATGAGAAGGCTAAGTGATCCTTCAATATTATTCTCGCAAGCGAAATAGGTAGCGGGACGGTACTGTATGTATGGGAGTGGGAGCACGGCGCGGAACATGATTATTTGTAGACACGCAAGCCGTGGATGAGAGAGGAACAAGCAATTAAACCACGGCGACGTGCAGGCGCAGGTGCTCTCGCTTGTTGTTGGAAACGACTGCGAGCCACGGCTCCGGCGGCGGGAGGGCAGCGCAGTGCAATCTTTGGCATGCCTTGACAGATTTCAAGGAGTCTTCGGGCGCATAGCCGCAGAGAACAAAGAAGCCACGCTCCCGGTGCTTGAGGTACTGTAGTCATCATCCCGTAGACTGTAGTACCACCGTCTCGGGCTCGCCTGGGATTCTGGCACTGGTACTGTATGTCATGGTTTGGCGGGGAGTAGCAGCATACAGGGCGACGCAAGCCATGTTCATCATCGGGAGGTTTCATGCGCCAGCCGAACTGAATCTACAGTAGCAGTGTGCTTGTCGGCGCCACGCCGTACCCTATTTACTCCCACCTCAAGTAAAGGCGATCTCCAAGACTCCAAGCCGCTTAGACACCGAACACGCGGGCGAGAGCAACTTGTAGCGAATAACGGTGATGTGAGCTAGCCTCTGCTGCTGGCAATGCGCGCCGGCATCCAAGAAAGACCCATCTGTGCATCTGCTTTCAGACTGGCCGATGTTGTCCGGCGCGCTTGTACGGCCTCGTGGCGTGCTGCGGATGCTGGCCTCACGAAGCAGGCGGGTTGCAGACGACGTGGTACCTACCGTATCACCGTGCTTGTCTCGTCGAGGCCCGGCGACTGGGCATCGCACACGGGCGCCGCCGTCCAGGGAGGCCGGGCGCTCCAAAGACGGGTGTGGTGTTGTTTGGCGACGGCATCGCACGTGGGCCTGTGTGAGGATGGTGGACCGGTGCAGAGATCGGGTTCTGGCGCTGCAGATCCGGTTCGTGTCTCCGAGCCCGTCCGACGACTCACACCCTGCTGCGCATGCGGAATATGCAGTGCGGTGCATCGCATCATGCAGCTCTGCGACGGGCCAAAGATGCTATGCTGGGGACGAGTGTGGCCGCATGCAGGTGACGGCTCGACGTGCGACCCAGCAACAGCAGATGACAGCCGCCCTGTCGGCACGCCTCACGCTGATCACCACCGTGTTGCGCAGGCGAGATGAGGTCGTACGGCTAGCAGTAGCAAGCACTGCTGTGATACATGCCTACTTTGAATGTTGTTGTCATTGCGATGGTCGTTCGATAGACAACCATCCAGGGATACTCCCAGACGTACCAGACTCCCAACATTCTGCACCTTCCTAATCTACCTCCTGCGGCCCAACTCAGCTGCGGAGGCAGGGCAGACCTATTTTGGAGCAGGCGATCGTCCAAACGGGGCGAGAAAAGGCAACGAGTGCAGCGTTTCTTTGTCTCATCGCGGTATGCTTCTAGCTCGTGAGCACTGCACTCAGCGAATAACAGGCTGTCCGAGGCTGCTTTGCCTTACCTCGCCTTGTGTGCACTGATGAGCAGGACCCCGAACATGGGGAAGCGCCGCTAAGCAATGCGACGAAACACACCCCAGCGACCAATAGCGCAAGCAGATCAAGGGTTCAGACGGACGGCAGAGCTGGGGAAGAGGTTGCTTTGTTTGACCACCCTCCCAGGCGTGCCAGGATCTCTCCGTCCAGCAAGCGCTGAGGCAGGAGGGACGGCTAGAGGCTAGGTGTGTGTGTGTGTGTGTGTGTGTGTGTGTGTGTGTGTGTGGGATCGTGAAGAAGTAAGATGTGCTACTAGAGGTCGCTTGGAGCGATGGGCCGCAACATCGGTATCGGAATGGCGCACTTCGCTCAAAGGGGCCTCGAGGCTCGCTCGCGGCCTGGCCAAGCAAGGCAACTACAGTACTGACAAGAATAAAGAGATCAGCCGGGGCGAGCAGCCCTAGACGGGACTGTGCTGGCTGGCTGGCTGGCGGACATGATATCTACGGATGGGACTACTGGTATTGAGACAGGCACTACTGGAGAAATCCTTCTGCTACTGTACTGTATGGAGTCTCGTCGGGGAGCGGGACGGGGAGTGCCAGCAGAGTTCGCCAGGTGGAGGGAGTGTTCCTGGGACTGGAGTGTTTCCCTGGCGGCGGTGGGAGCAGTGGCAGTGTCAGTGGGACCGGGGATGGGGGAATAATGGGGATGGGATCATGGATCATGGATCATGGATCACGGGTCAGGTACCTACAGTACTGTGGTATCGATTGACGGATTTCTCTATTGATTGAGTTTTGGGGGCATCCGAGCGTGCGCGCGCTCGCTCGATCGCCAGGTGTTGGAAGATGATAATAATACCTGGGAAGGTCGTCGAGACGGCACTGGCCGTGTATCACAGCGCTCGCCTGTGCGCACCCTTCTGGCGCGGTCTTCGCTGGTCTGGGGGTTTGCAGTCTTCTAGTCCTGCAATGAAATGGCTCCCGCGTTGGTTCGAGCGTGCATCAGCTCCCGCCGGCAGTCCAGATCATAGCGCTCAGACTGCGCGGCGACCGTAAGCCACGCTAGCTGTGCTGGCCTCCTCACAGGCTAGCCTGCCGCGCCGAACATGGCACTCAGCGACGGCGAGGTATATACATGCACGCCCGCAGGCGGCGCCTGGACCGTGTGTCCAGCCCACGACCGCCATCCGCGCGCCGGGTACCTAAGCTTAACAAAGGATCGCCACTCCCACGTCAAACGTCCGTCTGTTACTCTTGGAGAAAGACGAGCGACCTCTCGACCTCACTTGAGCTTGATCAGGACGAAGACTCTTGCTTGGAAGACGACTACAACGACGACGACGTCGACGATAACGATAAGAACGACGACGACATCAACAACATCCTCATCCCCAACCACTACCTCAACCACAACCACAAGGACTACCAGGAACGGCAAATACCTACCTCATCTCGACCCATCCTGTGCTCTCATCTCCGACCTCATTGTATCGCTCGCTTCATCTCGACACAAAGAAACCCGCAATCCCCCCAGTCGCACCGTAACTCGCACGCCTCCGTGTAACGCGACCGCTGCACCATCACTCTTCAGGCTTGCTCAGATCGTGCCCGTGCCTCTGGCCATCCTCCCTCTGCCCCAATCTCTCGCTTGCCACCTGTAAGCCTCATTTCCCGCGTCTTGGACTTGGTAACGCCTTACGCCTTACGCAACCATTTCGGCATCGTCCAACACCTTTTGGATCGTCGTGCATATCTTCGCGTCACCTGCGACCGAATCGGCTCTTTCGTTGCTCCCACCCAACACGCCTTTGACGAAAGCCTGGGCGCATCTTCCCGTCTCCTCGGTGCCTGCTCGAGTACAAAGCTTGACTGTATCCAGGACATTGGGTCACTTGCGTTCACAGCATTGCCACCGTGGTCCCGACCCTGTGGCCTCACATCAGATCGTGCCATTCGTTCTGACCGGACCGCGTCTTCATCCCTGACAACCGCCCTTCGTGGCTTCTCCCATCCCTCCTCCGAGGCATTGCCTACCCGGTGGAAAATCGTTCCCTGCCTATCAACCGACCTACGTCCAACCCCTGCCGACTCCGCCGGCAGATCAATATCCGCCTTCCAACCCGTTCGATCGTCAAAACGCCAACGTGGCGGCTGCCGTGGCGTTCCCTCCTTCGATGAGTACCTTCCCGGATGCAAATAGCTTCACATCCAGGAGACCAAATGCTTCTGCATTGCCGACCTTTGAACTTCCGCCTCCACCACTTTCGAGCCTCCAGACAAAGTTCCATCCACCCGCATACCCATCGCACTCATCCCACTCAGTGCCTACGACACTCACAAGTGTCGGAAACCTCCTTACTCCCCCAAGCAACAGTTCGTTGGACGGACTGAGCCCGGCTTCTGGAGTGACGACTACAAGCTCTCTAGCTAGCCACCCCTACACCCCCGGTAACTACACACCGAACAGCAGTGCGTGGTCAGCACCGGCAAGCACCCCTTACGGCTTCCAATCTGCAGCGCAGCAATTCAGCCGAGGACACATCTTCTCACCCTCGCTCAATTCCATCGTGCGCGGGACCCACTCACCGACCGCTTCAGAGTCACTCCCGCCTCCTCCCTACGAGCTACCGCAATATTCCGCACCAATGTCGATGTCAATGTCAGCTCCAAGCTTGCCCTCTGTGCCAAATCATCACCACCACCAACAGCATCATCAAATGATCGGCAGCGCAATGATGGGAGGCTCGGCACCTGCATCTGCAGTGACCCAGCCATCCCCTGTCCACAGTCAAGATGCCTTCGCCAGGCCGCCGCCCACGCCTTCGTTCTACGGTGGCTCGCAGCCTTCGAGCACCCCACAACAGTCCACATTCCCTTACTCTTCTGGCCCTTCGCCCGTGCTCCAGAGCCCAGGAAGTGCCGGTGGACATATGGCACGCGCGTCTCCTGTCAATGGTCATGGTCCCATGCCACCTCTACACTCTCAAGCTCCTTCTTACCAGCAGCGCACCTCTTTCACATACCCGCTGCTTGGACCTGTCCTTTCCAACGTTGGTAATCCGAATGGGCAACTCTCGCTTGTTAACGGCATGTCTCATCACGGCATGCCGATGCACTATAACAGCGGCCATGCAGCCATGCAGCAGTTATACGGCCACCCTATGCCACAGCACAACCCGCAGACCGACCGGCCATTCCGCTGCGACCAGTGCCCGCAAAGTTTCAATCGGAATCACGATCTCAAGCGTCACAAGCGTATCCACTTGGCTGTCAAACCCTTCCCTTGCGGACATTGCGACAAGAGCTTTTCCAGAAAGGATGCCCTCAAGGTACGTTTCAATCTATGCTGACAAGCTCCCCATACCAGCCTCAATACTAACTTCTATTATAGCGTCACGTTCTTGTCAAAGGCTGCGGCAAAGCACACGCGACTGCCGAAGTGAAAGAGATCGACGGTTCCAGCTCGCCTGATATGAAGAGCGACCACACACACAGCCCGGTCATCACAAGTCTGCCCTAAGACTTGTGATAGCTTGTTGGACTGTCTTCTCTTTCTCTCTCAATTAAAGGCTTAAGACCGGTACCTGTCCGGCTGTCATTTCACGCTCACGCGACATTACGAAGTTACATGGATCGATACCCTTTGCTTTTTTCCTGCGCTTCATTTCACCACTCGGCGTCGCCTTTCTCAACCCGACTTCCACTACATTTTGCTGCAATTCTGCCTTCACCAGTCTATTGGAAGACCTTTCTTGGACATCATGCAATTGTACTATCTTTTTGTGATTTCATTCTCATCGCTTCGTCTGCTGGGCAGGCAGGTTTCCAAGAGGGCGTCGGACAGTTGCATCGTGGAGTGACATAGAGTCTCCTGTTTTGGAGTATAAGCAAACATCACATATTACTTGCTGTTTCTCAAGATCAAGATCATTAACGACTTTTCATTCCACTTGCTGAGCTTGCCGGATGGAACTTGTATTTAAGCGTTTCTTTCTCCGGAAGTTCACGTCTCGTTGTTTCGCTGGGTCTGGTCTGTAGGTGCACTTCTCGGCCCATCTACAGTTTGAAAAGGACATCATCCTCACGAGCAAAATAAATTGGGACATGTCAATGCAAATCTGCCCGAAGTCTGTCCCAATTGACATACCGACGGATTGCGGCTGCATTTGTCCCGATGGGGTGCCGAGGAAACCTTCAGACTGACTTCAGCGCACTTCACCTCGTCTCGTCCAACACAACACTCTCAAGCATCACGCGAGAAACCCCTCAAATATTGTTCCATTCGTTGTGTGTATTGCGGACTTGAACGAGGTATTTTGGGAGACGCGATTTTGCATTTTTGGAGGCCAGTAAGACTAGAAGGTGTGCGTTTGTCGCGTGTGTTTTGCGCGCTGTGTTGACAAGATTGCAGTATCCGACGGATTATACAGAAACAATGAATAGATGGCACCGACTATCATCCCCGGTGAAGGTACAGTAGACTCCAGGTCGCTTCAACCCATGGTGATGATGTAGTCGCCGGCTCATTGGCTTCTCCGAGGAATGCAAGGCCATGCCATGTTGGCTGTACTTGGTTGATATCAGGAAGACAGCGCTGTGTTCAACGGAAGAAGACATCGCTGTATCTGTATACGTATGTGTGCAGTTGTGAGTAAATGTAGGTTCCCGGCATGTGGTGAATGTGCATTACTGCCTCAACGAAAATCCACATTCCAGTCTACAAAACAAGAGCAAGACACAAACAAAGCAATCACTTACGCACTCCACTCCATTGCAGTCAGTCAGACAGCTGTACAGTGTACTGCACTCGACCTTTCCATCCATCGAGATATTTCATCTCTTGCTTGGTCGACATACATAATCTCTGGTGTTTTGTTTGGTCCCGCGTCCACGTCCACCCTTCGCGCCTTCCCTCCCAACCCGACTTCACGCGCGCCTTCCTCGCGACGTTGAAGTTTTAAGCGGCAAGCTTCGTCTCTCAACTTCGGACCTTCCACTCTTCAACCACGCGAGCCTTTGTTTAGCTCACCTCTACCTGCATACTTCCCGATTACCCTTGACAGCTTGACAGCACGTCCAACCGCTCGGCCTCGTCGACAGGCCATCCGCTCATTTGCTGCTCGTCTCGTCACTCCGAGCCAGCTCGACCACACGCCGTCTCATGTTCGCCAGCGCACACTCTCTGGACTCTTGAATCACGGGTATGTAAACAGTGCGTGTTCGAGACGAACGAGAAAGTTGGATATCCCACCGCACGGCAGCGGCAGCATTCCATCAGCATAGCATCTACAGTTTACATCACCACGTGCGTGACATCAGCAGCATCCCTCTTCTACTCTCGCCTCCATCTCCGATGGCCGAGAGATACCGCAGCAAGCGCGCGGCAACAAAACGGCAGCCATTGACCGAAATTACCAATGGAGCCAACTCATCTCCGGCTCCTCGTGCGACTCCCAAGTACGCCTCCAAACAATTGAACTCATCTCCGGATGCCTTGCCACACAACGAGTCTTTGGTCCCAAATGGCTCCCTCGCCGTCCGCGAGAGACCTGTCAGCTCTCCTGAGCACAAGCGAATCTCCCAAATCACAAGCGATACCGAGCGCGATTCCAAGCGCAACTCTGCGGTATCCACAGCCTCCACGACTGCTTCTGGACGCAAACGCAAGACTTACATTGGCTACTGGCAGCTTGGCAAGACGGTTGGTAAGGGCGGCTGCTCAAGGGTCAGAGCTGTTCGTCACAAGTACACTCGCGAGCAAGGAGCCGTCAAAATTGTTGCAAGATCCGCTGCGGAACATACGCGTGCTCTCAGTCTCGCCAACCTCATTGAGGCCACCAAGACAAATCCTTCTCCGGGTTTCAAGCCCATCCCGTACGGCCTCGAACGGGAGATTGCTGTCATGAAGTTACTTGAACACGAGAACATCGTGCGTCTGTATGATGTGTGGGAGAACAGCAACGAGCTATACCTCATCATGGAATATGTCGAGGGTGGAGAGTTGTTCAGCTACGTTGAAGCAAGGAAGGGCAAGGGCCTCCACGAGGACGAGACCATCATCATCTTTCGTCAAGTCATTGCAGCCCTGCTATACTGTCACCGAATGCACATCTGCCACCGCGACCTCAAGCCTGAGAACATCCTTCTTGACCCGAAGAAGCTGACCGTCAAATTGATTGACTTCGGAATGGCAGCTCTGCAGACAGACGGAAAGATGCTCACGACGCCGTGTGGAAGTCCGCACTACGCTGCTCCTGAGATCATCAGGTCCAAGGCTTACGATGGAAAGCTAGCAGATGTCTGGAGCTGCGGTGTCATTCTCTACGTCATGCTCACCGGCGCCACGCCATTTAACTACGGCGACAAGGGCGATATTAGCGTGCTGTTCCGGGACATTGCGCGCGCCAGATATTACATGCCCGATGACCTCAGCGCCGAAGCCCAGGACCTCATCAGGCGCATCTTCATTGTGGATCCAAAGCAACGGATCACAATGGATGAACTTTGGGACCACCCGCTAGTGCACAAATATGACCGAAACTTTGGGCTTGACGGACCAGAGGGCTCGAAGGAGGTTGCAATCGGACCCGCACCGAAGCTCGAAGACTGGACGATCGTGAGCGCAACCGAACTTGATCGCGAGATTCTGCGCAACATGCGGACACTTTGGCACAGCGAACCTGAGTCAAGCCTCTTGAATAAACTCACCAACCGAGAGATCAACCAGGAAAAGATGTTCTACGCGGCCTTGCTCAAGCATCGCGAGGATCATTTGGAGAACTACGTTGGTGACCCGGACGGCATGGGCTACTCTGCCAGCGACTACCATCACAGCAGGGCTCCCACGACCTTGTACTCCCCGCCGTTGCCCCTCGACAGACAACAGCGCTCTGTGTCTCAATACTCCATTTTGAACGACGAACATCTTCGCCCGAGTCACAGCTTTGTTGAGCCACCTCCATCGATGCACAGTTACGATCCGTACAGATCCTCGAGGGACCCAATGATAATCCATCAAAACGAGCATGTCGGCGTTGTTGTCCACCGCAACGGCAGCAGCAGCGTACGGAAGGCTAGTATCAATCGCAGTCTCCGACACCCAAATTCACTCAGAGTCGAGATGCTCAAGCAGGGAACAGGAGGCAGCTCTAGCTACTCAAACTCGAGCTTAACACGCTCTGCTCGCAGTAGAGGCTCTATGCGTCGCTCCTCGATGTCCAGGAACTCGCTCTCGAGTGCGGCTTGGCCCAGTAGCCCGCCAGTCATTGCAACCATGCGGCCATCAGATGTCCACAGGCGCGGAGTAAGCTTCGGCCATATCAGGCGGTCATCTACCACGAGCGGTCTGACTTCTCAAGACTCTCCACAAGCTGTGACACCTGCCACGCCACAACTTCCCAGTTCTACGAAAGACCGCCGCAGCGTGAAGACGAACAGTTCCCTGAATGTGTCCACTCCTAGCCCGACCGCGCACGTCCAACAGATGATTCGCTCGCGCAAGGACAAGACCGTTGCACTGGAGACACCACGCATCAAGGTGCGTAAGACCACGGACACACCCGGTACACAGCACATGCGCAGAGATATCAGAAAACACAGCGTTGAGCTCGAGAAGGCATGTCAAGAGGCATTCTTCCGCGATTCCGTTGGTTCTGGCCTCACGGCGAAGACTTCCATCAGCGATAAGGTCAGCCCATACGACACTCCTCCTTCTTCTATCTCTATGAAGTCCGCTGTGTTTGAAAAGGCCCTACCGGTGCCCATCAACCGCCCGCTACCGGATCTACCGAAGGATACGCCAAACACTCACTTGCAGCGCACTCTTGGTGAAGCAAGGGCGAAACTTGCGGCCTACAAGGCAAACGGTGAAGACAACGGTGGCAAGTTCGACGAGGTCATGAAGATCCTAGAGACGATTTTGCCCGAAGCAAGCACACCCGAGAAGCGACTCGTGTCCGCACCGGAGTCCCGCACGCCCGATCATCTTGGAGGCTACATGCCTATCATTTCAGAGGAGAGCGATCAGCGCAGCAGTCGAGACGGTCTCGGTAACTGGCGATCCGTCACTGACCCGACGCCGATGGACCGTCGTGTTCAAAACTACAAAGATAAGCAACCGGAGGACAAGACAATCCGCATGGTTCCTGCATCGTCACCTGCAGCTGTTGCGCCGTTGAAAGTCCGCAAATCTCGCAGCATTATCGACAACGACATCGGCACTCCAACGCAGCGACCGCGATCCTCGCATGGTCGTATGGAGAGGAACCGCAACCTCGAGACACTCAACACTCTTGAGGCGATCGACGAGGATCATTCCACTGAGATGCCTCCTGTCGTCCGCAAGAAGAAGTCCGGATGGTTCGGCTTGGCGAGAAAGACACCGGAGCTCGACACCGTGGCAGCCAGACCAAACACGCCTTTGACGACGCTGGACTTCAACGACCGCATCTCGAAGCGCTCCTCAATCGTTCTGAACAAGCTCCAAAATGAGAAACCACTGCCTTTGGAGCCGACCTCGGCTGTGAGCAGCGAGTTCCCAATTCGCAAGAAGCGATTCGGTGGAGGCAAGACTGGCTTCTCAAAGTGGCTGGGCAGAAAGGGCAACGACAGCAGAAACGAAGAAGGCGATACTACAGGTAATAAGTCGAAGCCTACCTTATCCCTGCTTGTTGCGATCATACTAATAACTCGTCTTCAGTTGCTACGACCATGGCGAATTCATCGCTGGACTCCCTCTTTTCTTCCGCATCTCCATCGCCGTCGCTCGCCGGTCCTACTGCAGCCAACTCATCTTCTGGCCCAGAGCGTTCCTGGTTCGCACGCTTCCTCAACATCAAACCAGCTTCCAAGTTAGTTTGCTTCGCGATTCCACGCGGTCGTGCGCGCCAGGAGCTTGTTCTTCTTCTGAAGGAATGGCAGCGCCATGGCGTTCGCGACCTTGAATACTCACGTGAACACAACAGCATCACTGCGCGTATTGACAAGGTCAATTCTTTGGATATCAAGGCCGTCGCGTTCCGCGTTGAGCTTTTCGTTGTACTGGAGCATGGTTGTAAAGTGGGGTTGTCAATCGCTCGCTTCGTTCAGGTCAAAGGCGCGGCCAGTGGGTTCAGGCGCGTGCTTGAGGTTGTCGAGGGCGTCATGCGTGCCAGAGGATGGGTAGTGGAAGACGAGGAAAAGGTGAAGGCTCTATGTGAGGTTGTTGGTGGCTGAAGAACAACAATTGGTGCGGTTCGTTCAACCACTAGGTCCGCCGACTTGCCGCCTTCACGCCTGGACCGCCCACGAACTATCATCAAAACGACACGAGCATCACTGGCAGGTCTCTATGGTGACTCTTGGAACTGATATTGAGACTGGTGCTTGCATTTGCGACGGCATTGGAATTACAGGAGAGCGCCTCTGTTGGATTCAGTGAAGGACGATCAGGACTTTTGTGCTTTGGAAGAAATACTCTTGTGTCTTGCATTGACAGAAGCATCAACAAATGGCGCGTGCATTCGCATTTGCATCTGCATTGGGAGCGAGAGATTGTACTGTGATTTTGTTGGATCGACTTTGTAGCACTCGCATTCGACAAGACCGTTTTGTTTGCATAGAGGCGGCAGTTTCTGGATGCTTTTGCTTGGAAGTTTGGTTTAAAGAAGGGTGAATTGTTGACGGGAAGGGTGCGAGAGATTGAGTAATACTAATGATAGTTCTGATTGTCGAGTAGAGAAACCCAAAAAAAAGTTGATTCCTCTTCGTGTTATCTTTCCGCTTCTCGTTATCGTCGTTGCCATCTGGTCACGTTCCCGTGCAGCCTGGGCATACAAATGATCAATCATCATCAAGATGAGCTTCACGGTGTAAATCGCGGCAACACTAATGTCACCGGCTGCATCTTTCCGTTTACGCGATCTCTGCACGTTTCGGCCTGCTAACCTTTTCCTATCGTATTAATCATTCCAGTCGAGCTGCACGCCCTGCACGCCCTGACTCAGTGTGCGTCCCTTCTATCGACCCTTGTGGCTGTGCGCTCGCATGGCAGCGGCTGTCTGTCACAGCGATATTACTGACGGCATGTAATATCGATGATTTCCTAGCGCATACAACCACTGTATGTCAAGCAGGAACTGCATGCGGCTCCTAAAGATGAGCGGCTATAGGCAGATCGCTGTCATCGTCATCACCATCGTTATCATCACCATCGTGCGTTGATGCCCTATATAGCCGGGGGATTTTGACGATATCAATGGGTGTTGTTATTAATACCTCCCCTTCGCATACTCGCATACAGCCTGGCCTGCTCCAGCCGAGCAGCAGCAGCAATGCCAGCAGCAGGATCACCGAGGCAAGTATACGCATGGCAGGCACAGGGATAGAGGATCCATCACAATCTGAATCCCCATCCTCACTCCATATTTGTGCCCAAGACGCCGAGGCTCTTCGTTTCGTCTTCCTCGGAGTCCTCGCTCTTGGGAGAGATTATTCTTCTTCCCCTCGGACTCCATACTAGTCCAGCCGTGCACGTGTCTCTTCTTCGAAGACCCACCCTGCCACCTGCCTGTTTTCCCACAAGCTCGGCCACGGCTTTCTATTGGGCCGGTCGCTAACGAGTGGCTGAGAGGCGATCGCTCGGGTCGGCTCCCGTCACCACCCTCCATCTCCCAATCGCTGATGCGACTTTTTGTTAGAACCCTACTGAGTGGAGCTTCCTCTGTTCTGGACTTCGGGACCCTAGGCGGGGATCGGGGAAATCGGACTGCCTTGGTGAAGTTGTTTGTGGGTGGTGGGTTTTTGCTAGTGGATTCTTTCTGACGCAGATGCCAAGGGTTGTTCGAATGCCTGTATGAGGAAGGTCGGAGTGTAGATTGCTGTCATACTATTTTCGTGCGTAACAGTTGGCTGATGTGGACAATAATGATAATAATAATGTTGGCGGTTGTGTGCCGGTGTCGGTGGCATAAATTGCTCTGATATCTTTATGCAAACTCTATATGGATGAATGAATGGATGGTTGTTTTTGTTTTACCTCTCGACTCTTGAGGCTTTGGTACATACAGATTGAGGTACGCCTTTGCAGAATTGAGTTTTAGACTATGAAACCGTTGGTTACATTGCTGCTGCTACTATCGTCGATATCACATTCTTGGTTGCCCCATTGCCCGCGTGTATACATGGGATTCCACCTCTCTATTGGGTCGGTTGTCGGTGGTCGGTAATCTCGGTACAAAAGCGTAATGGATATGGTTGGTTCATGTCGTCTGACAGTCTCTATACTGGTGTCCGTTTCATGCTACTGGCGGTCTAGCTCGAAGTGTATGCTACAGGTGACGTTGTACTGCTGTCCTTGTCGTCGCGTCGTTGTCAACCTCACAAAGAGTACGGATATAGCTCGCAGAATACCATCGTAAAGGATCAGACTTCTCTCCTCTCCCGTGCATCATTGTAACTTGTGGCAAGGGATGTGCATGGCAGATCGGCTTCCCCTGCAGAGCCTGAGACGACGATGAAGCGCTGGGCTGATCTTCGGAGTGAACGCCGGCGTGCATCACCTTCCGTACGCAAAAAAATAACAGAGTCGAACGTATGTCCTGATTGTTGGGATATTATTGCTTCGCCAGCCAGAGCGAAAGATTAGGACGAGTTTTCTCACTTCCTCGGTAGAATGATAGTGAAGCTGGGCGCAACGCATGCCGTGTACCAGGAAGTAGTAGCTTTGTCCCGACAGAATGACTTCGAGTATATGGTCCTGTCGTTCCCAGAAGTCGATGTCGGCCACTCACTCGCCTTAAATCTTAGACACTATCCGTTCCTCCATCTTGCCCATCCTGTTAAAACCAATGCACTCGCAACCCCAACTCTTCATCGCTCTCTGTCCGCTAAACACTGAAATCAATTCCCGAGCACGCGTGTATCATGCTGATGTTCCTGAAACGTCGTCCTTCATCCAATGGCGTTCGGCCATAGTCCTGCGTTGGTGACAAGTCTTCCCTGGCGGAGTCTGCTGCATCTTGAGATCTGTCGATCGATATTCCATCCCACCTCGATAATTAATTGTCCTCGGGATTGTAGAGATCTGCGGATCCATCTATGCTCGTCGACACGTCGATCAGTCTCCAGAATGGCCGCAGAACTGATGGCTCAGTGGTGCATGCTTTAAACCCTCTCTCAATGTATAATCTCTCATGGTCTGGTAGTGAAGGGTCGGCTATCCGCGGCAAATCTCGGATCCTGGCCTGGCGCACCGTAGTGGGAAGGCTCTCCGTACCATTGGTTTGGGTACTGCTGTTGGGGTATGCCGGGCGATCCTGAACCAGGTCCATGCGATTGGAACATGTACGGATGCTGCTGACCGAAAGACGACATCATCGGTGGACCTGATGATACGATGGGTTGACCCGAAACTGTAGGCATCGCATGCGCATGGATCCCATCGGGAGCCGGATAGTTTGACACGCCCGTTGGCTGGCTTTCGTGTGTGGTCTGAGGCGGGTAACCCACTGGCGAATGCACGTAGCCGCTTGGTCCAACCTCCTGTATGTGTCCGTATGAGATCGATCGTGCTGCCTGCGGTTGAGGCCAATTCTGTGCGTTCGGGACGTGGTATGGGAATGACGCATCTTGCGATGACATCTGGGATGATGCTGCTGGGGCATTCCGAGGAAATGTCGCAAAGTCTGCCGATGGAGGAGCGGTGGGACTAGAGCGCCAGTATTGAGGTTGCATGCTGTCTCTGGCCCTGTGGACAGATGGGTTAGGAGAGCTCAGACCGCTGACCTGCTGCTCCCAGTGCCTCTGGCTTTCCGTTGGTGTCTGCTGGAACGCATACTCGGACTGAGGTACGCCAGTCGAGTCGGAGTCACTCAGGCCATGCGCTGGATATCCTGTTATGAAGTCACTCTGACCTGGCAACGTGGACCCAGGCACAATGGGTACGTTGAATCCCGGAGGTGCGTTCGAAGGTAGGGATGGCAGCGAAGGGAAGCTTCCATACTGCTGACTTCGTTCAAAAGGTCTTCCAGAGGCCAGCTCTGGTGGAGACTGTGAAACCGCAGATGATGGGACAGAGCCAGGGCCAGATTTGCTTCCAGATTGAGAGGGGTCATCTGAGGGTTGCTGCTGGTCGACTGGGTAAAAGACGCATTCCTTCTTCAGTCTGATACAGTTCTGGCATCGCTCCTGGTCGTCTCCTTCGGCAAGTAGGCATCGAATCTTCCTCCGTCGGCAGTGAGCTGTCTCGAGAGTCAGCATCGCACAATAGCAAGCCACTTGGCGCGTGTTGACACGGCACAGGGACGGGAAGCTACAGGGAAGGGAGGCATACCGCATGCAATAGAGATCCTTTGGTAGCCCAGCTTGTTTCGCTTCTTGTCGTCCGAGTCGGACATGCTGCCAGCCACGGAGAGAGGCGACGTTGGGTCGGTCAAATATCGAAAGCTGTTGTCTCGTGGTCAATATGGTGAATGGCCTGCGCTTTTGGACACGGAACAATGATGCCTGTGGGGCTCTCAGGCGCGTTGGCGCGAGCCAGGGTTCGCCGTTTGCTGGCAATGGGCTGGTCTCCCACGAGTACGGTAACGGGCGCGTACCCTTGTTGCGGCAGGAGGTAGGACATACCTTTTCTGATTTGCACCTGGGGGCTCTGCAGTGACGGGTGGCTCCCGCAGAGTTATTTAGCCACTCGGAAGTTCTTGGACGGACTGAGAGTGCAAAGTACCATCACAAGATTGAGATTATTGTCCTGGGGCGGGTCGGTGGTCCGAAGATGATCGATGACGGATGTGTGCGTGCTGCAGCCACATGAGGTCCACGACGGCACGTTAAGGGAAACGCCACGTGCAGTGCACAACTCAGATGGTGAGATCACCTTTTTAGAATGGCAGAAGAGAAGAGCAGGAACCAACAGGAGATCACAGTGAGACGTCTTAGACGAACCATAAATGTGGCGCCAACACAAGGTTCGGCAGGGCACGAGGCGAGTAACGGGGACGAGGCCTGTCCCGATGCTTCCATTTGAAATTAGGATATGTTTAAACATGGTCTCTCACGAATTGCATAGAGGATACCAGAGGCACAGCCTGGCGAAAGCAATGGAGCCGGTCATCCAGTGGACCTAGGGCTCGAGGTAGCAGACGGCCACGCCGGAGGCATCGATGCCCCAGCTTGAAGCAGTAATGATGTGCACAACGCGTCAAATACTGCTGGCGGGACTGCTGTGGCGACCCCGATATTCGACGTCGTGTGTAGCTCCAGAATCCATAGCAAAGTCCGAGTCTTAGATTGGTTGTTAGTTCATGGCTCTACAGGGGTGCTTACATGGATCTATGGTTGCACTAGTCGAGACCAAGAGGACCCTTCTTGGCTAGTAGTTGCATGCAATAGACGAGCTCGAGGGCTTTGCGCCTCTGCTATGGAGTCCTCAGTCTCATAGTTCGGTTGGACAGATTTCCCAGCCGGATAGACCGAGAGGGTAAATTCAGCGTTACTCTTCGTCTTGCATAGGAGTAGTGACTTAGCTTTTGCACATCAGAGCCGCAGATGCATAAGCAACAAGGCACGGTACTAACAGGTGATGATCCGGCCAGTCAAAGGAAGAAGGACCAAGATGCAAGGCTCCAGATCGACCGGGCGTACTAGCAGTGGATCCTTTAGTGTGGCACAGCCAAACGACGCCCCTCGCCGCCCTACCGGTTGAGCAAGGTGAGATAACCCGGAAGAGTCGTGCTGGCGTCTCGGCTGGCAACCGGCGCTTCTACGAACACTTTAACTGCCGCCAGACTGCCGCCAGAGCGCCTGTCTCGCCAGGAAGCTGGACTGGGTATGCGTGAATGTGCCGGCAAAAGGCTGCAGCAGCGGTGTTCGCCGACCAGGAGCTGCCACCGCCACCCGGGCAGAGGTCGGGGAGGATCCTCGAAGACACGGTTGTGATGCCATGATGTGTCCTCGTGTCTTGCGGCCATGGCGGGATCTGCGTGAGCTGCGTTAGGGCACTGGTTGGTGAGAGTGAGAGGAGCGGCCAGGCCACCGAGGCCGCGCACGCAGATTCATCCATTGCATGGGGAATCGAGATTTCCCTATACCGCGCTGCTGTTAACTCCGAGCGCATGTGCGTGGTGGGTAGCAGCGTAGCGTGCGTGTGTGTGAGGTATCGAGATTCGACTACGCAGATCAATCAGGAGTCCAGTCCAGGATTTGGTCAAGACGTCAGGCTTCAAGTGCGGTGCGATTCTTCCGGAGCGTCCTGATACGACATACGACAGTAACGCGATGCGGTCTAGCCTTTTCTGCGCGGTCGTACGGTGGGTGGCGAGTTAGGTACGAAATACTTGCCAACTACGGGCTTTGCCTTTGCCTTTGACTTTTCAGATTGGGTGGGCCTTCTCCACGCGCTGCCTTGGATTATGCGCAAACGAAGGTCGTCGTTTGGAATGCATGTAGATTGTGTCAACGATCATGATGTTTCTCATTCACTTCGCTGGAAGACTACTGTTGGTGGCTTGCAGAACCTCTAGATCTTCATAGCCCTGTGGAGAGCAGGAATCGAGGCGAGGCGTCGCTGCACAGCTGTACTAGGATGTCTACAGTACTCTCAGGCTATATGCGAGACATGTGGTCGTAGGTAGCTTGCTGCAGCCAAGGACAGATGGGCCCAGATGAGCACAGGTGCTATTTCGATCTTGTAGATGCGCGATGGCGCATCCACATCTTACCCATGACTCGTTCATACTCCAACTGTCATTACTAGGCGCCGTCATCCATGACAGCCACACAAGTCAGTATACTTTCCCCAAAACGTTGCAACTAGATTCCCAAAGCCGGCACCCAAAAGCCATGTTCCGAATGCCGCCGCCGTCGTCGTCTAGGTCGTAAGGGCACGTGACGGCATCTTCCTTACTTCCTGGCATGCCCTCATTGTTGGCCCGGCAGTCGACAGTGACATCCTCATGTCTTGTCGTCGCGTCGGCAGTGGCATCCTCCGCAATTCGTCCGCCCATTGTGCATGAAGAAAGCCATGTCGGTGGGACCGTATTGCTGACGAGGGCCTTGGAAGGTCTTATTGGCCCAGGCGATGGACTACATCAACAACATGCTTCGAGCAACCCTTTTGGCTTCACGCCCACCCCACAATCCTGCAAGAGATCTTGCGATTCAGATGCCTCGGAAGGAAAGAAATAGCGAGTGCGAACCGCCACGATGGATGCTGTTGACTCGTTGTGTAGGTTGAGTTTGCGTTTCTGCGGAGTCCTAAGGTGGGTTGTCAGATCATGATCTCTGCGCACGCATACAGTACCGATCAATCATGGATTCATGATACCTCGGACGATAGTACTACTGATCAATGCACAATACCTACAGTAGAACAAGCTTCTGGATCCGACCCAGGGATTCGGAGTAACCTAAGGCCAGCCGCCACGACATCGCTGACGCTGAGACTTCTGCCACGTGCCAATGGCTTGTGTGCATTTGTTGATATCTCCATGACAGGCGCCTGCCACAAGGAGATGCACCACAACGTCCACCCGGCAATCAAACGCGACTATGCAGCCGCCATACCAAGGCGGAACTTCCGGTCCTCATCTTCACCATTTTCACTACTGATCCATCGTGGCGAGTAGTTGTGCATGCAGATGCAAAGTCATTTGCTTATGCACGACGGGCAACACAATCGCCGGTTAGTTCACACTCTAAGGCACCGCCACACCGAGTCAGAGGCAGACTACAGTTCTTCCGCCTCTAGCGCTAACTCAACCGAAGTTACGTTATCACGAGGGTCGCGAGCATTCGGGATGACAGAACGAGGAGAGGATAGACAGAGAGCTAGAGAAGGCGACTGCTGATGTCTCTGCGAATCCTGACTGCACCGTCTTGTCTAGGTGTTGGCTGCCAGTCAGGTGCTCCAAGAGGGCAGTGATTAGATGCTGATCCTGATGTAGTCGCAGGTAGTCCCACATGCGCCTGTATTGCAGTCAAGGCGTCTACAGTATACACTCTGCCACGCTCGCAGCACACAACTTGCAGTCAGGATGAGACGAGCCAGTACGGGCTCAACTGGTGAGTTGGCCTTAAGCAATCTTCCACAATGATCCGGCAAGACACCGACCGACGTCGTTTTCTTTCTGGTTTTGACAAGTCTTAAGGAGACTTCGTTCCAGTTGTCCAGGCCACGAGAGGACCTATCCGTGAGATACACCAGCGGGTTCTCTGTTGAGAAGAAAACGTTGCGACTGTGGACCGAAGTCCGATGGAGCACAGCAGTTGCCTGGCCTTCTAAAGATCTATGAGACACAAGCGTGGTGAGTAAAGCCAAAGCGCGAAGTCGTTCCTATTAACATTTGACAGCTGTCAGGGAGACTCTATGCTTCTCGCATATCCGCAATGATGCCCAAGAGAACCAGGAAGCGGAGAAGGCAAGTCCTCTGCAAGTCAAGCTGGATTCCCGAGTAACTCTTATAACGATTTCCCGGGCCCCGCCTCTCCGGGTCGAAAACTTGGATCCAAGGTGTATGGCAACCCGTCTGCAGTCTTTTTTGCTAGTCGTATTCACCTATTGGCCTTTTGTATCCAGGTTGCAAATGCTCGCGGTTCTGACCTCCGACAGCTGTGATATCGGCATGCCCGAGAATGCAAGGGGTCATTTGATCTTTGGCAATCGAACAGCTCTCGCGGGCGTCCTGAAATATTCCGTATGAGGATTGAACGCGGTGTGTCTTATTCTATTCCAAGAGGCCTGCAGTCATTGCTCAACGATCCGTGAAGCTGCGTGAAGCTGTCGCGTTGTTGGGACTTCGTGCAGACGAGTGATTGTGTACTACATTGCTGACATGCAGATGTGCATGATGCAATGCCTTGTCGCATCTCGTGCTCAATAACGCCTTCGCCATAGCATATGTGTCGTGTCTATATCGGCGTTAGGAACGAATGAATTGAGTCGGTTCTGCGTCTGCCGACCATCGAACGTCCTCCGTGCCTCTAAAGGCAGCGACATTCAATGACATAGCCGTGAGGGCGAGAGCACCGGATGATATCACGGACCCGATATCGACCGAAGATGGTGGAACGTTACAATCAACAAACAGGATTCTGTAGAGTTACTATGGTGAAACAGCATCATTATTGAAGTCATGTTGATGGTGCTTGCGAAGACATCGGCCGATCACACAGGGCAGTGAGAGTCCGAGGTAACATCAATTGGAAAAAACACTGTTTTGATTGTGACATACCCACATACCGTGGCCTCTCTCCTGATCAGCATGTTCTAGCCAGTCCACAGTGTGGTGCCATGCTTCTAGGCGACAGGATTCTGGCCAACACCATCATCATGACGACGATGCAGCCTCATTTGAACGTAAGGTGCGCGTGAGCGTCTAGGCGAGGACATGTGACTGCTGGGGATGCAGGCCAGGCCAGAACGCCAGATGTGAGAGAGACTTCATGGCAAGTGGCAACTTCTCGTTCGCAGTAGTTGGCAATCAATCAAAACACTTGACCCTGGAAATCAGGCCCCGCTATGCTGTTTGCGTGACGTAGCTTTCGTTCACCACACACTGGAGCTCCAATCTCAAGCCCCGCTCTGTATGCAGGACATGTTTGCATTTACCAGGTCGAGGTGCACGATACCGAACGTATAAAGAGACATCTCTTCCTCGACTGTTCCTACCTTCCCCCATCATCCATCGACTCAAACATCAACTCAACTACCAAAACTCAAACCAACTCAAAACAACACTTTCAACATGTCTGACGCTCTGTAAGTACATGCATCTCTTCACGAGCTACACCCTTGGAAAACTGCAACACATCACTAACATCCTCGTCAGCCGCCAAAGCACCACCGACAAGGCCGCCTCGGCCATGAAGCCCGACTCCCAAAAGTCCGCCACCGAGAAGGCCGGTGACTCTGTCAAGAACACCGCCGACAACATCGCCGGCTCCGCCCAGCCCTCTGGCGAGAAGAGTATGGGCCAGAAGGCCACCGACGCCGTCTCCGGTACCAACAACGACGCCTCCAAGCAGGGCCAGTCCGTCCTCGACTCTGCCTCCGAGACCCTCGGTAACGCCGCTCAGTCCGCCTCGGACACCCTCGGCCTGAACAAGAAGTAAACACTTCTTTGTTATGATATCCCGGCATCAGTCGACCACCAGACGACTGAGCAGACCATCGCCTCAGATTGCATACCAGAATACGGCACGAGCTTTAGTCGGCTCGTGGTGGATCGAGAGTGTCGCTTCAGTACCTTTTATGATACGATTACGATGATACCTCTAAGTTAATCACTTCACGATGAATCGAATTTCAAAACAAACTCATGATATCTATTTCACTATTGTCTCGTTCTGTTTCTGTAGCAGCGTACCTGAATGTGTTAACGAATACTTGTTTCCAAACGCGCTTGTCTTAAACCTTACCACATACCAATCGTTAAGCCGGATCGGCGCTATCGAGCCTACTTTGCAATGGCTATGTTGGGTAAATGGTAAGTCAACAGGATCATATACCGCTACAATTGCGATGTCTCAGACCTAAAGATCAGCTAGACCGATGCCGCCTTCTTGATATACCCGATGATCTCCTCATCCTCAATCTCCGGCACACCAAGCAGATCGTTGTCGACTTCAGCAAACTTCGGCGTGTGCTGTTTGGAAAAGATGACGCTGATCAAAAACTTAATCGCCCAACCCATGGCATTAGTCGGGTCGGTCTTGAACACCTCCCAGCCCTTCTGCAAGTCTTCGGACGTGCTACTATCGGTCACAGTCCACCCTTCGTCACCCAAAGCCTTCTTGCCCAACTCCAACAACCGCTTCTGGGTGATGACCGTGCCTTGAATTCGCACGGCGCGATTGGCGGTCTCCTCCGGGTGCTGGAGAACTCCCACAACACCCTTGGCCACGGCATGCAATGGAGTTGTGCTGAACTGCGTCTCGCCGCCGTCGTGCAAGACGATGCTCTTGTTCTTGGCGTCAATCAAGAACCCGAAGTTGATGCCCCAATCTAGGAAAACGTTGTTCATCACGAGCGTGTAAGTGACGGCACCATCAGTATCTCTGGCACCTTTTTCGAGCAGTTCCTTGGTGGCGAGCTTCGGGAAGTAGACAGGCAGGACCTTGTTGGCTTCAAGGGAGTAGTCCGCTACGAAGTCCGAAGGTATGATTCTGTGGACTCGCACGGCGATGGCAGCTTTGATGAGGTTCTCCTGCGAGGACATCGCCGCGGCGGCTATGGTCGAGACGAGCGCATCTTGGCCTTCCATTGCAGCTCGCAGGGACTCTTCGGAGTCGTAGTCTACTCGGATGGTTTTGACTCCGTCTGGGAAGGCGCTGGTGCTGTTTTCGCGGACGAGGACCGTCACGTCGAACTTGGCTGCAAGGAGGTGATCGAGCACAGGCTTGCCGAGAATGCCACTGGCACCAGCGAGAGCGACCTTTTTGATGATGATGGTGGACATGTTGCGGTTGTTGTTGACTGCGGTATGTCAATGGATTGTGCGTTCTCCTTGAGGTGATGTGCTTAGATTGGCGATGAGGGATTGAGCCATCTTGGAGCACGATTGAATGGTTCTTATATCTTCACCTGCTATCTCGACTCGGACTACAGTATCTTACTGAGTAGGTTGTTGGCATGCCTCTTCCCTGGCGCTTAGTAACGCCAAGTATTTATATAGTTTCAGCAGAACGGGAACGGAGTTCTGGTTTCTCCCGGTTCCGACATAGGGTTGGGGTTGGTGTTCTGTCGTGTTTTGCACCTCAGCTCTTGATGATGTTTAGCACCTGCTAGATCTTCCGGCATATACACGAGATCATAATATTACTACGAACGGCCAGGCTATGAACGTCTGCCACAAGCCCTGTTACGTGGCGTGAGCGAACGTGCAAACTATTCTACGTCTGGCTGTAGGCTCACAGACATAACCGACATATCGAGACGTCTATGGCACCGAATGTTCCAACGACAACTTCTAGCTCGCCGCCTGTGGCACGGGGTGAGACAAACGGGACAGCATCTGCCAAAAGGCTTCAGGTATCTCGCGCCTGCGAGCGGTGCAAAAGGCTCAGGCGAGGCTGCAGTGAAACCCACCCTTGCCAGCGATGTATTGATGCTGGCCAGGGACACCAGTGTCAGTTAGCAGCGGACTCTCGTCTCAATGGACCTCCGATAACGCGCGACAGTGATGACCGTGGCACAACCCATCAGCGATTGATGGAACTCTTACCGGATCCCTTTCTTGACTTTTGCATCAGCCGCTTCTTCGACCGACTTTATCCAACCATCCCGATCCTCACTGCCGGTTATATCACCCGCATACGCACCATAAACTACTCCCCGGATGATGCGCTCCAGCCTCCCTCCCTACTGCTCGGTATGTGTGCCCAGGTTCTACTACAGACCGAAGAGCCCGAGGATCTTTCCCGCCTAGGTGTCATGTCGCAGAGAGGTCTTCAGTACGGTCACATTTTGCTTGAAAAGGCAGCATCTCTCTGGCAATCCCTTCCTCGTAACGCGCCGGTCACGATAGAACTCTGTTTATTCACGTTCTTCCTTTATGCATGCGAGGCGGTTCTTTCCCATCACAGCCGGGCATTCCGGTACCTCCGAGATACTGCAACGCTGTTCTTGCTATATCACGACGATGGCGCAGACGAGACAGAGAAATTGGTATCACGTCGCTTGTTCTGGGTGCTATTGATCTCTGAAAGATCTCATGCCATCCGCTATCGCAGGCCAATCACGTTGCACATTACCGAGGAGACACCAAATCTGGACGTTTTCGACCCATCCCTACTGGGGTTTTTGTCGCTCGCCGAGCTCTTTCGCCCTCTGGATACTTCGTTTATCGGAATGCTGAACCAAGAAGTAACACTCAACCCTTCGCCAACATTCATCAACGACGTTGAAGCCAGAGTCAGCTCGGCGCTCGGCTCTGGATTTGGGCTGTACGACACTCAGAAGGCCAATCTCAGAGTCACCCAGCTCTGGCTACGCCTGGTCATGTGGAAGCTGCGTTTGCGTCTGGGTTACCTCGTCGAGGATTCCTACCAGCACAACATGACTTTCCGCTACCCCATTGACATAGCGAGGGAACTCATGCTTTCTACCCGCGACCTCCCGGCATCGAGCTTCACGGTTCATGGAGTTGGCATGATAGAAAAGTTGTTCGACATTGCATCGGCACTTGTTGACGTCCTGGCACGCATACCCGTCACACCAACAAGCCCAAGTGGACCTATCGTCGAGACGTTACCGGTCAATGACCTGTCTTACATGCGTGCCCTGATTCAAAATTTTCCCACAGGAGACGCTACGTATGATGACTTGCTAGAGAGTCATATCCAGCAGACGATTCCAAGCCTGGCTACTCGGCCAATTGCAGCTGACTGATGCGTCACCACCGCTCATTTGGAACTGGTATTTTGTGATGCCCATTTTAACTTCAGCAGAATCTGGATGGCGACACTCGCAGGATCAAGCCACCCAGCAGAAAGCACAACAGTGTGTGCAAGGACATAAGTGGAGGATGAGCAAATTTCGACGAGCTCAGCAGTGTTGCTATTCACTTGCGCCACTGGGATACCCGAATCCCTAAGGGGAACTCTCCGTGGGTGGAGTATCGCCTCCGAGTGACTACCAGCTGGCTTAGCAATGTTTTCCGGACCTGCACCGTTGAGACACAAAGACACCTCACTGCATTCACTTCATCCACCGCAGTCACTGGATGGGCGAACTTTTGAGCACTCTTCGTTACATGTCAATACTTTTCGGCTACATAAGTCCTCCAATCTTACAACTTGTCTTCCGTTGACATCCCGCTCTTATCAGCCGTCGCTTCTGCTGTGAAAGGATTGACCTCGGTCTTGGCAAACCGTCTAGCTGAGACTCTTTGCTCAAAAAGCATATCAAGCTCAGCATACGTCCGATTCCTTGGCTCTGGCAACCGGAAGTAGACCCATATGCAGGACAACAGACACGTCCCGGCCCAGAAGAAAGCTGCGCGAGCACCCCAGTCCCATGCCGACGAAGAAAGTTGGTAGTTGGTCATGACATTGACAAAAATGTTGCTCGCATTGTACCCAGCACGAGCCATCACGATTGTCTTAGCTTTGAGGCGAGTCGATGACATTTCCGAGACCAGGCTGTAGGTCACCGGGCCCACGGTGAAGTCGTAAGTGAACGTGAAAACGATCAGCGTTCCGGCGATTGCCCAAATTGATGCGTTGGTTCCCGCGAACGACAAGCTGCCGACAATGACCAGAAGAAGAAATTGACAGCACAGTCCGCCGAAATGGATCTTGCGGCGCCCGACCTTGGCCATCAAAAACCATGATCCTGCGGTTCCAATAATTCCCAGAGCCGAGTTAGCCATGGACAGAGAGAAGGAGTTGCGAGCGTCCATCCCTGCCTGGGTCATGAAATAACTAAAGTAGCCCATGAGAGATTGACCAGACAGACTCTGTAGCACCCACACTCCGACCACAATCTCGGTGCGGCGAAGATCGACGCCTTTGAAGCAATCCACGTAAGTTGTACCTTCTTTGGCGGCTCTTTCCATTTCGTTGGTATGCTCTATCATTGCTAACGTTTCGTCAACATTGAAGTCTGACTGCTTGGAGCTCGTAAGTCGTAGCAACGAGCTGCGAGCATCACCGCGACGATTTTTTCGGATGAACCACCACGGAGATCTGCACGGTCAGCTTCAGCACTTCCGAATGGACTGGAGCCGACTCACTCTGGGGCACAGACAAGTCCAGATAGTATTAAGACTGGCCATAGCCATTGCACGCCGAATGGAATGCGATAAGCACGTTCATCGAGATAGTCGACAGAACCTCGAACCACTGCAGCAGCAAAGAACTGACCAATAACCCAGCACATGTTGATGAACGTCGTAAGGTACGGTCGAAGGATGATCGGTGCGACTTCAGAAGCGTACTGGGCAGCTACGCTTTGGAAAGCGCCCCATGGAATTCCTTGAAGAATTAGCTTCGACCATTCACATGAAGCCGTTGAAAATTCTTACCGCACAGTACTTCACCTGCAACAAGTACCTGGATGTTGGGCGCGAAGAAAAGAGCAAAGATGGTCCCGATCATCATGACCAGAAACCCAAGAGTCGTCTTTTTCGATCCATATCGATCCGTGATCCAACCGGCGACGATGAGGCCGATGATCTCGCCCGCGCGGGCTCCGTTCGACAAACCAGACTGCCACGCCGCAGAGACCTGGTACTTAGAGTTCTCCTCGTTCCATTGGCCGTATTTCTCGTTGAAGACAGGTGAAGCGTAGAGGTTGCCGAGAAGTGCGAGATCATAGCCCTCTGAAGATGGTCAGTAATGCGGATAGTTCAATACTGGCTTCAGGTCTCTTACCCATGATGAGAGTGCTGCTCAGAAGCACCGACCATCCGATCGCTTTGGGATACGTCTTGACGGCCTGCAACAGGCTCATACGATGTTCTGCAGCCGCTGCTTGGCTAGCTTCGACGGCGAGGACGTCCGATGTGATAGGTTCATTGTGCTCTGACATCGGACCCTTCTCGAGGGTCTCGGAGTGTTGGGCTCCAGCCATTGTGTACGGAAGTTGCATAGAAAATGTGGACGAGCTGAGATTTGTGAGATGGTGGTGCTAGTCGGCTACTTATATGTGCTCATGACCAGAATCCAGGATGCTCTAGGTCTTCGACAAAGACTGTACAGCAAATCTCTCGGCTCGTTCCAGGCGAAGGTTTCATGGGAGCACTCAACCTCAGAGTGACACATCGTTCCAAGCAGCGACTCAGGAAATATTGATCTGATCTTTTAGTCTTGTGGAGATGCGGAGACCCCGCGAAGATATAACAGGAGCACTCCGCTAGCTTCTCCCAGTGAGGCATAGAGGCGGAGTTCAGTCTAAAACTCCGCCTGGTAGAGGTTAAGATCTCCTCTCCACTCCTGTTTGCTGCGGCCTTTTTGTGCTGATCTTCTTTTAGCTGCAATACGCTGCCGAGATCCACTTGCACTGTGGATAAGCAGATAGCTTTATCGATGAATTTCCATGTGTAAGGAGTCTACAAGACTCACACCTGGTCTTTGATATGTAAGTGTAGCAAAGCTCTCCAATACCTCATACTGAATTCATCGTCGCATTTTCATTACGGTCGCTTTTCGTCAAGGCTTCACGTACCCCCCATGGGCTCAATCACTTGGGATAAGGACGATGGCTGGGCTGCAGAGCCATGGTGGAAGGACTCTGTAGTTTATCAAGTATACCCAGCAAGCTTCAAAGACTCCAATGGCGACGGCTGGGGCGATCTACCGGGCCTCATCTCCAAGGTCGACTATCTGCACGACTTGGGCGTGGACCTGATCTGGGTGTCACCCATATTCGAGAGTCCCCAGAAGGATATGGGGTACGACGTATCTGATTATCAAAAAGTTTACGAACCTTATGGTTCGATCGAAGACGTCGACACGCTCCTGGACGAAGCTCACCGTCGAGGGATGAGAGTCATCTTGGACCTCGTTGTCAACCATACCTCCCAAGAACACGAATGGTTCAAGGAGTCGCGGTCTTCCAAAGACAACGCCAAGCGGGATTGGTACATCTGGAAGCCTGCTCGCTACGACGAAGACAATGTTCGCCTCCCGCCTACGAATTGGAGAGGCTATTTCGCCGGCTCGACTTGGACATGGGACGAACACACGCAAGAATATTACTTACACTTGTACGCTCCAGACCAGCCTGATCTCAACTGGGAGAACGAAGAATGTCGTAATGCCATCTATGACAACACAATGCGGTTCTGGCTCGAGCGTGGCGTGGACGGATTTCGGATCGACACGGTCAACAAGTATTCCAAGCGACAGGACTACGTCGATGCACCGACCACAGACCCCAACTCGCCCCATCAATCGGCGCCAGGTATGTGGTGTAACGGACCGCGTATCCACGAATTCATTCATGAGATGAACCGAAAAGTACTCGCGCCGTTTGGTGCGGTCTCGGTCGGCGAGCTTTCCAACACGCCGCATCCGCATCAAGTGGTTCCGTACGTATCAGCTGCTGCCCAAGAGCTGGACATGGTGTTCGAATTCTCCCTGATACGACTTGGGACTGGCAACATCCTGGGACCGAAGTACATCTACCAGCCTTTCCCGCTTTCCAAACTGAAGGCTCTCACCGCAAAGTGGCAGAGCTTCGTCGAGGGGACCGATGCTTGGACGACGGTCTTCATCGAGAACCACGACAATGCACGCGCTGTGAGCCGGTTTGGCGACACTTCAACGCGCGAGCTGTGGAACAGATCGGCCAAGACGATTGCTCTGTGGCAGGCCACTTTGACTGGGACTCTGTTTCTGTACCAAGGCCAGGAAATCGGTATGACCAACATGCCGAAGTCGTGGGGTATCGAAGAATACAAGGATGTTGAGAGCAGCGGCTTCCACGCCGAAGCCGTACAGTCTGGCGTTAAAGAGCGTATCGTTAAGACGCTGGACGGACTGAGCCGGCTCGCTCGCGATCACTCTCGGATTCCTTTCCAATGGGATGACTCGCCAAATGCCGGGTTTACGTCTGCGGACGCGGAGCCGTGGATGAGGGTGCACGACGACCATCGTTCGATCAACGTTGCGCAACAGCGCAAGGACCCGTCGTCGATTCTGAGCTTCTACAAGCATGCGCTGAAGTTGCGAGAACAGCATCGAGGTCTCTTCGTCTTTGGGACGTTCGAGCTTCTTGATCCTGGATGCGAGTCGGTCTTCGCGTATGTGAAGAGGAATCCAAAGAGGCCCGGGGAGACAGCTGTAGTTGTGTTAAATATGTCGAAAGAGACACAGATTGGGCCTAATACTGTTAGTGCGATGGGAGGCGATACGCCGCGACTGTTGGTCAGCACGATTTCTGGGTCATCGGAAGAGATGAAGGATGGACGGCCGATGCTTGCAGCTTGGGAGGGAAGAGTTTATGTCAGTTGTGCTGGTGCATTTTGATGCAGGGATCAGGCGGAGAAATGCCAACAGAAGAATAGACCGCGATTAGACGTGCCATGGAGCCTAGAGGATCTGCCCAACAACAGCCATGATTCATCACTTGCATGATTCGTTGAAGTAGACGTTCGTAGTCATCTAAGACCAATCTGGCGATCAGATAGATGACCGCAGCCGGACCGAATGCCTGGCTCGAAGAGGAGCTGGCCCATCTCCTCACATATCAGAAAAACACGTTCCTCAAGAGAAAACAAGTGCTTCGATTTGGTATCCTTCTAAACCTCAATATGCGCCATCCAATGCTCAAAAAAAGACCCCATAATATGTTATCTGTACATGCCAATCATCGTACAAGTTTTTGCCGCGCAAAACGACCATCCCCACCATCTTACACCTGGTATTTCTTGCCGTGGAAAGGATCCCAGATACCTCTCACACTCTCGTTCAGACTCTTCACAGGCTTAGTGACTCTCTTCAGCTTCTCGCCGCTTGCGCTGCGCAGAAGTAGCACCTTGTCGAGGATCTCATTCGGTTCCATGTTGCGCACGCAGATGGCCTTTTCTTTACCGCAGATGTATTTACCGCGGAGAATGGGGTGTCGGCCGGGTCGAGGGGAGACTGTGACTTCGATCTGTGGGTTGGCTTTTGCGAAGTTCTGGAGGTGGGACTTGAGGAAGTTGCTGGAGGAGCATGCGTTAGCGAGAGTCGCAGGGCGCATGTAACAGGCTTAGCATACTTCATTCCCTTGCTGCTACCGGCCCAGTCGCAATAGTGGAAGTCGATGCGCTTGCATTGGAGGATGAAGGCACCGACGCCGTTCTGACAACAGGATTAGCACGGGCTGGATTTGTCGTAGACATGGTAATTACCTGAGGCTTTGCCACTGTTCGTAGTGCTTGAAGAGGCATGATGTCGTTTGTTGATGCGCTATATTGGACTGCGACCACTGCTATCCTATAGAAATCGAGCAGTTGGCGGTTTGCAGGGAGTCCTAGAATCGACTAGCGCCGGAGGGTCCCGTTTAACATCTCTCGGAGAGGGAGACTTTGGCTTTGGCGCGGAGCTCTCACCCTCACGCACGAGCAACGACTCAACACACCACCACACCTACCCTTGTACCACGGCGGACTGCACGCCTTTCTTTTGACCAGCACATAACTGCGGAATATCCACGATCCAACAAGGACGCCCATCCGCGCTCCACCGCCTCGCTCATTGCGCGCACTACGCGTGTCGCCCGGGCCTTTTCTGAAGGACACATCACAAACCCGTCGCAATGACTGCCCAACTGCCGCACAACCTGCTCCAGCTGTTCGCGCCGCGCCCGCCGCTTCGCTACCTGCCGCCCAACGACTACGCGCCCGAGGACCGCAAGACCAAACACATCGATGGCGTTGCACAATACCTGCCGCAGCTAAAGGAGGAATTCGGCAACTACCAGCCGACCGAATCATGGCTCGAGAAGAAGGATCGCGTGAGACTGGAGAAAGAGGCGCAGCTCAAGTGGCACCTGGACGAAGGGTTTAAGCAGCTCTTCAACCCCAAGGAGGACAAGAACATTCGCGGCGACCCATACAGGACTCTCTTCGTGTCGAGACTGAGCTACGACACCGACACAAAAGACCTCGAGCGAGAGTTTGGTCGCTTCGGTCCAATCGAAAGAGTGCGCGTGCCGCTGAATTCGGGAGAGAGCAACCCAAAGAAGAAGGGTAAGCCGCTGGGCTACGCGTTCATCGTGTTTGAGAGAGAGCGAGACATGAAAGGTAAACCTCCCCAAAGCTACTGACGACCCACAGCTATTGTGGTAAGTATCAAAACATGCTAACACCAGATTCTTCTTCCACGACAGCTGCCTACAAGGAGACCGAGAATCTCCGCATCAAAGGTCGCAAAGTTGTAGTCGACGTCGAGCGTGGCCGCACCGTCAACGGCTGGCGCCCGCGTCGCTTCGGTGGAGGTCTTGGTGGTCGTGGGTACACTCAGGCTCCGGCTCCCAAACCAATGGGCTACGGTCCTCCTATGGGCCCGGGTGGCTTTGGACGTGGCGGTGGTGGTTTCAGAGGTGGCTTCGACGGTGGCCGTGGCGGTTTCAGAGGCGGACGTGGTGGGTCTCGTGGTGGCTTCGATCGCGGCGGAGGCGGTGGACGTTTCGGCGATCGTGGCTACGGTGCTCCTGATGGAGCACCTGCAGGCCCTCGCGGCGGTGGGTTTGGCGGCCGCGACGGAGGACGAGGATTCGACGACCGTGGTTCTCGCAGCAACGCTAACCTTGAGCCTTTGCCTCCTCGAGGAGGTGATCGTGGCGGTGATCGTGGCGGTGAACGTGGAGGTGACCGCGGAGGCAACTATCGGGACCGCGACCGCGACAGCGCTGGTGGGTATGCTGGACAAAAACGACCTTACGACGGCGGTGGGTATGATGAGTCGAGGTCACGACGCCGTTATTAGCGGCTCTTCGTGGAGCACCTGACGGGGCTTACAGTGCGACCACGACTATAACCGCCCTCTACCACGCGACAAAAGCATTATGCCCTAGGTTTAAGTACCGCCACCTTGCGGTCCAACAATGTACAACAAACGGTGAGTCGGACTACCTCCTATGGGTAAGCACCGGCTCGCACAACAGCTTCACTACACCACGACTTGCGGTGGGCGGTTCAAAATGGAGGCTCCTTTTCCTACCACTATCTTCCTTGGCGTTGCTTTTCTGGAAATTCTGTGCAAACAGATCGTGTATCACTAGGTAGTTAGTGAGCGAGAGTATGTTAGGCCAATTGGCATATGCAGAGCATAGGGATTCGATGTTATGAGTACGTCTGAGTATGAACGTCCACTTTGGTACATGTATCTTTCGAGTCTATTGGTAATGAATCTCAGCTGGCTCTTGGAGACCGATCGTTCGGCATGTACTTCAAGTCTCGAATTGAATTTAGAGCGGACGGCCCTCGAACAGTACTACTATGTACTTGATGACTCCGAATCGCGATGATTTTTCAATCCCACTGTGATGAAAATAAGGGAGAATTCCCCTCATACCTTATGTCTTGACAGCACTAATTTAGGATATTGAATCAAAATTAATCCATCACACCGCAGATGTCTTGCCATTGTTCTCTTCCCTGCCTCCTAGGAATTGACAATCATCCTCCCATCACTCCGATCTGTCCCGTTACAGAGCGGCGTATATTCGGGAGTCATCAGAAAGATGTCATGCACGTGGGGCGAGCGTGATTTTGGTGGGGGGCAGTTACAGTATTATTATTCTCTCCGCCAATACTGTATTCTCACCTCAACAACCAACAATCAACAACTTCACTCTCGTGCTCTATACTACCTCTATACCACCTCTATACCACCACCAAAACAACACCCCACACAACACCGCAATCATGCCTCGTCAATTCTTCGTCGGCGGTAACTTCAAGATGTACACTGCCCCTCACCGCAGCCTCAACCTCAACACCATCCAGCACAGCTAACACGCTCTTCTTCAACAGGAACGGCACCATTGAGTCGATCAAGGACATCGTCCACAAACTCAACGACGCCAAGGTCGACTCCAACACCGAGATCGTCATCTCCCCTCCCGCCCTCTACCTCCTCCTCACCCGCGAGCACGCCCGCAAGGGCATCGAGGTCGCTGCCCAGAACGTCTTCGACAAGCCCAACGGTGCCTTCACCGGTGAGATCTCCGTCGAGCAGCTCAAGGACTCCAACATCACCTGGACCCTCCTCGGCCACAGCGAGCGCCGTGTCATCCTCCAGGAGTCCGACTCCTTCATCGCCAACAAGACCAAGACTGCCATTGACGGCGGCATCAACGTCATTCTGTGCTGCGGTGAGACCCTCGAGCAGCGCGATGCCGGCAAGACCATGGAGGTTGTCATCAGCCAGCTTTCCGCCGTTGCCAAGCAGGTCAAGGACTGGAGCAAGATCGTCGTCGCCTACGAGCCCGTCTGGGCCATCGGCACCGGCAAGGTTGCCACCACCGAGCAGGCACAGGAGGTTCACAAGGGCATCCGCGAGTGGCTCGGCAAGGAACTCAGCGCCGAGGTCGCAGAGTCCACCCGTATCATCTACGGTGGCTCGGTCAGCGAGAAGAACTGCAAGGAGCTCTCCAAGGAGGCCGACATTGACGGTTTCCTCGTTGGTGGTGCCAGCTTGAAGCCCGCCTTTGTTGACATCATCAACGCCAAGCAGCAGTAAATGCTGCGTTCACGCTCTGTTAACGACATGAAAATATGAGTAAAGTGCATTAGTGGGCTTTTCTGGGTCTGGTTTCTATGGTAAATAGCCTCATCTTCCAGGCCACGAATATAACGATGTTGAACACCCATCTGGAAACAACGATTGCGAGGACTATCGTGAAGTTATACGCGCCAGAATACTTTGAGTTTGACAGCATTCTCCTACCTCAGGAGTCCTTATCGCCGCAATCATAATATTGCCTCTGGGAAAAGCCAAAACATCTGTTCTGAAGTGGAGTCCATTCGATTCTTGTATCGACTAGCTGTCATCTATGCAGGCACAAAGCCCTAAGTAGCATGTATGCATTGTCGTTGTGTCATCAGTGCTTCTATCCATTCATTTCATTGCAGCGTCTTCTCAGCAGCTTCAACCAGTTCCTCGAACACTTCGCGGACATACTTTTCCTCAGCCAGCGGATTGGCAGAGACAATCCGAATGGCGAAGATGCCACCAATGATTGTTGAAGTCAAGAAGAACTCTTTCTTGTTGTCAACAATTTCAAAGACAGCTTTCGTAGCTTCGTTTGCCAAGGCAAGATCCTTCTCTGAGACCGCCGGATCGATCACAGTGTGACTTTCCTCATAAGGCCTGGGGTCCGCGCCATTCGTCGCCGCCTCCAGATGCGGCCTCTGATTTCTTCTTGCGTTCACCGTGATGACCGTCAGAGCGAAAGCCGGTGGCGTGAAAATGCTGAAAAGATCGGTGCGCGACTTCACCAGGTTGGCAAACAGATTGCCCAGATTAAGGTGATGTCTGATGTGCTGCTGCAGACCTTGGACTCCCCAAGTCCTCAGCACAAACCAGATCTTGAGCGCTCTGAAGCGCCTTCCGAGCGGGATCTGCCAGTCGCGGTAGTCGGTTACCAGTCCACTGTCGGTGAACGAGTTCCTTAGGTACGCAGGGGTGATGCTCAGGGCGCTTGTCAGGTCTGTTCGCTTCTGAACGTATAGCGCCGAGGCGTCGAAGTTGGCCAGCAGCCACTTGTGCATGTTCATATCGAAGGAGTCGACGAAGGACAGTTGTTTGGACAGGTGCTGGAACTCGGGTAGTACGAGCGCTGCTCCGGCGTAGGCTGCATCGCAGTGGATCCAGACGTCTGGGTAGTCGCGGGCAACTGCGGCGATCGAAGTGAGGTCATCTACGGCGCAGGTGTTCGTCGTGCCAATGCTGACGGTTAGGTAGTAAGGCTGCAGGCCTTTGGCTGTGAGCTCTTCGAGCTTTTGGCGCAGGTCTTGGCCGGTCAGGGCGTAGGCTTGATCTCGAGAAGCCGTGATGCTGCGGTATCGAGTACCTGCGATGATGCTGGCTTTCTTGGTGCTACTGTGCGCTTGCTCGGATCCGACAGCGACCAGCCGCGATCGGATCTCGCACGCGCGGTCTTCTGCTTCCTCGGAATCGGTGATGTTCTCCCGCTCAAGTTGTCGCCGGATGAATCGTTCGCGTGCTGCCACCATTACTGTGACAATAGCCTCACTTGCCGAACCCTGAATGACGCCTCCGCCTTCGTTCGTAGACATGAAACCTTCCGGCAAACTCAGGATCTTTGCCAGCCAATCCAGCACGACGGTCTCCAGCTCCGTGACCACGGGCGAACACATCCAGTTGAAAGCAGGAGCAGTCAATGCCGCGCTCCACATCTCGCCGAGGATTCCTGGGTACGTGCTATTGGCAGAGAAAAAAGCCATGAATTTAGGACTTTGCCAGTGCGTGACCCCGGGCATAATTTTGGTTTCGATGTCTTTGGCTATGGTTTCCCATTGCTCGCCTTGCTGCGGTGCTTCGGTGGGTAGGAGTTGGTTGAGATAGCCGGGAGAAATCGATGGGACGACGGGTCTTTCTTGCAGGGTTGAGTAGTAGCGTTCGATGTCGTTGACTGCTGAAGTGGCCGCTGCGAGGAATTTCTGTCCTGTCATTCCCATTGGAGGGACCGTTCGGGGATCTATATCAGACTTGTGCTGTCCTTTGGAGACGCCATTGGGGCCGGCCTGATAGGACGCCATTTGAGATTATCGTATGTACCTAGTGATGTCGGTTTGAACAGGCTTGATGTTTTGAAAAATTGCAACTATCGAAGCAAGTTATCATACGTTCCAAAATGTAAGAGAGATGGACGAACACAAGAGGGGATTATTATAAGTACTTGACATTCGTTGCCGTCTCTGACTCCACATTCGAGTGGGACTCATGCCCTAACGAGCTAGCCAAGGTAGGTAACAAAAACGAGACGCGGAACAAAACCCGACATCTGTAGGTAAGTACTTTATTGCAACTTTTAGCCGTATACACAAGTTCGAATTACCAGGTGAAAAAACCGACACATTTCTATTACCTGTGGAAACAGTGGCAACAAACTGCGTTGAAACGACAGGTGGTCCGATAAGACCGCCCACTTCTTCCGACAAATTTAGAGCAAACTTCTCCAGACTCCAGATATCACTGCGCTGCAGCCAGCTTCCCTTGTCCCTGGTCACGTCACATTGAGGATGTCAGCACCAGATCAGAGTGAGACCGCGACAACGCCTGCGACAGTTGAAGCGAAAACTTCCGCACTCACGCCCAACCAACTCGACAAGCTTCGCCATGAAGCTCATCGCCACGGCAATTACACATCCTACTACACCTTCCGCTCCCAAAATGTACCGGATCCTCGCCTCACACAACTTCGGCCTTTCGTCCAGGGCCGACGGACTCTCGATCTAGGCTGCAACGCTGGCAAACTCACACTCGAGCTCGCGACCCATTTTGCTGCATCGCAAGTTGTAGGCGTAGATCTGGATGCCGGACTGATCGCTGCGGCACACGAAGCGAAACGGATTGCGTTATCGGAAGGCCAAAACGTAGAGGACGTGAGCTTTGAGGAGTTTGACTTTGCAAACACATGGCCTTTCCAGGGCGCTGCGGCAGGGCAATGGGACGTGGTCATGCTGCTGAGCGTGGTCAAGTGGTTACATCTCAACAACTCGGACGTGGTGCTCGTTGAGCTTTTCAAGCGACTTTTCGAGATTGTTTTGCCAGGTGGCTATCTCGTTCTCGAGCCGCAGGACTGGCCCAATTACAAACGGGCGGTGAAGAAGTGTCCAAGCCTTAGGGAAAACATCAAGAAATTGGAGTTGCGCCCGCCCTTCAAAGAAACGCTTCTTGCCGGAGGGTGGGAAGAAGTCGATGGCTGGGAGCGGGATGAATTTGGCTTCGAGCGCAGCGTACGGATCTGGAAGAGACCTGCGGACGGAGAGCAGTGAGTGCCGGCTTCAGCGTGGCAGCACAACGTTCAGCGTGGCTCAGATTGATAGCTCATTGTTTGGCGTTTCGGGAAACGACATCCAGTCGTTGAAATCAAGTCCCTCTGTCCAAACCCACTCCTCAAAGTCAAAGCTCAAGTCAGGCAAGTCAGGTACCTCTTCGGACCATGTGGAGGGATGCAGACACGTCGTATCTGAGAGCAAAGACAGGTCGGCAGTAGGCAGGCCCGCCGTGGTGAAAGTCGTGGCACACGTATTTGTTGAACCTGCTCCACTCGCAGTCGAAGAGTGAGACGTATCTACGTCTGAAGTGTAGCCTGCAGTACCATTTCCAGACGTGTCGGGAGATTGTAGAGTAGAACTGGCTGTCGCGTCACTTGTCGGCGTCTCGAATTGTCTCATGTATTCCCCGACAGTAGTACCCATCGTCTTCTTGAACACTCGACATAGATAGCTGGGTGTTACACCGACTTTTTCTGCCAATCCTTTGATACTCCATGTCATTGTCGCATCGCTCTGCCTTGTTTGTAAGAGCTCGAGCACCTTCACCACGAGCTCTTCGCGTTGTCCGAAGAAGGCCATATCGTCAGGCTTGCATCTTTGACACGCCCTGAATCCGTCGAGCCGCGCTTGTTCTATCGTGTCGTAGTACACTACGTTGGCTCTCCGAGCAAGGCGCGCGGTGCACGTTGGACGGCAGTAGATCCTGGTGGTCTTCACACCGTATATGAAGCAGCAATGTGCAGCAGGATCTCGCTGCGAGATGGCGCTCCAGCGAGAGTGAGAGTCGCGGTACATTCCGGCTGAAGTCGTCGTTCAGCCTTTTGTGTATTCATTCGCGTGGGTGCTGTATTGTATTGCTGGACATTCCCCGAGCATTCTGCTCGGTGTCGAACATGTTAGAAAGCATCGAATGTACATGTGTAAGGTATGTATTCATGTCGCTCTCTTTGCCATGACGGAATGTCGCGACACGCGTAGCGGATGTCCAGCGCGCTGATTGGTCAGTTCAAAGTCACTGCGATTCGATTGCTGGAACAACCGCGATCGTCTGCCACTGCATGTCTCCTGTGAGGGCATCACACATCTATTGCACCATGCTCTGTCAACTTCAAGCGTGAGCGCGCGCATGTCGACCATCGCTTCATAGCAGCTTGTCAATGGCAGCGCGCTTCAAGTTTCCTCTTTCTCGTCTCCATTCGTTTGTTTGGCCTCAGGCAACAAGCTCGCTGCTGCCTTGCACTCGGTCCTTTACCTCGACTGTAAACACAAAACATAAACATAGCTCATGCTTTTTGGAAATACCGCGAGCTTCGCCGTCGCGTCTGATGCTCGGAAGGCTTACACACCTGCGTTTGCCGAGTTCACATAGTCACAGAGCTGTAAGCATGACGACTGCGGATAATAACAAGACATCCAAGAGCGATGGTCCAACGGACGTTGTCAAGGAAATTCCGCCAAAACTTGATTTGGGAGCTCTGAGACGTGAGCGGGAGCAACGTCAACAGCAGATCAGCAAGAAGCGTGAGCGATCAATTTCGCCACCTCCGACAAAGCGAGACACCAACAAGGCTCAAAGACTCGACTCAACGACCGTCGCATTGCCCAGCGGTGCCAAACTCACTTCGTTCGCTTCTACAGTAAGTAACGATCAGCAGACTAGGAAGTCCGAGATCGCTCGCATTGCAAATGAAAACTTGCGCGCCTCTCCCGGTACGAACGTTGATCATAGGGCCGCCGCCATTGTCCCTGCATCAGATTTCTACCCAGACGAAGCAAGGCCTGGAGCCCTGTTGTATCCCAAAGGTGTCGTCAAGAAAACCTGGGCGTTCGGGCACTACCGACAGGGAAATGACATCAAGCTCGAAGAACTCCTCGAATCTCAGACTCTCAAGACTGCAGTAATATCTGCATTCCAATGGGACATTGAATGGCTATTCACGAAGATCAACATACAGCAGACGAAATGCATCTTCGTCATGCAAGCAAAGGAGCAGGCCATGAAAGACGGAATGCTGGAGCAAACCAAAGACATGCGAAAATTCCTACGCCTGTGCTTCCCATCAATGGAAGGCTTGATCAATTGCATGCACTCGAAGCTCATGTTGTTGTTTCATCCCGAGAAGTTGCGGAT
>Ga0265797_10000477_pt1 | contig 72963 bp, 47 predicted proteins | sample P2T30metagenome_FD_192433 | JGI IMG/M metagenome (GOLD analysis project Ga0265797, IMG submission 192433) | Plant litter microbial communities from East Loma Ridge, Irvine, California - P2 T30 | ecosystem: Environmental > Terrestrial > Plant litter > Unclassified | place: USA: California...
GTGGGAGGAGTAATCGGATGCCACGTTCAAATTGCGCAAGGTTCTCGTATGCACGCTGGTCCTTTGGCTTGTCGGCTAGCTCGCGCTCAAAGTCGCCTCTAGCGAACAACGTGTGCTGGCAGTCTTTACACATGCGCACGTCAACACTCATCTGCGCAGCATCTTTTTCAGTCGTCTGCGTGCTAGCAACGTTGAGACCTATCTCCGAGGAGCAGCCAGTCTTGGGGTCGCTGCACACGACGCGCCCGCACATGCGGCAATGTGATCTTCTGAATGTGTATGTGGAAAACTCCTGCTGACAGAACGGACAGTTGGGAACTGTGGCGTCTTCTTCCCATGTGATGATAGATTGCTCCAGAGCCTTGCGTTGACTCTTGACCCCCGGCAGCGAAAACCAGCTCCCTGCGGTTTGTGTTTCTTCTATTGGGGGCGGGTTTGCGAGAAGTTGCGTCAACTTGGTGAGACGCTTCTCAAGTCTGCTGACTTCCATGCGCTCTCTGTCTACCCGTTTCCGTCTGATCTTGGCGAATTCGTCAAAGTGGTCGCGCTCGAAGCCGTGGTGATCGTTGTACCCGTCTCTCGACTTGTAGCACGTCTCGCACACGCGACACCAGACGCCTCGGACAGGGTCGTGCTTGGCCTGCCGTGAGAGCTTCATCTGGTACATGGTGTGTTCCTCGCAGAACAGTCTTCCACACTGTCTGCAGTTGACTGCAGGCTGACTTCCGCCTAGCGCCATTTGTGATGCTGTGACGGGCCTCGCGCACATGGGGTCTGAGCAGACATCGCGGTAGCCAGGCCTCTGCCAATGTGATCGCGTGACTTCCTCCTCGGGGTCTCGGCGGACGGGTGCGGGTTCGTGGGGAACGTGGGCGGTCGAACTGCTCGCGGAGTGGGAGATTTGGGGTGGCGACGGGACATCGTTGGATTCGAAGACGTCGAGTCCCTTCAGCTTCTGGTTGAGCACGGCGAGCGGCTGGAACTTCTTGGCCTTGTGCATCTGGGCCTCGAACCAGTTCTTGACCTCATCCTGCTCCTCCACGACTAGGTTCTGGTGGTTGTCGTCGAGATGTCTACTACTGGTCAGGGCTAACACACTGGGCGGATATGAGGCGGCGCTACCTGTTCAGTTGTAATAATGTTACCTGCTACGTCAGACGACTGTTCTTGGTGCAGCAGGTGCTATGAACCCACCATTTCCTCATTGCATATCGGGCACACGAGTCTGCTGGAGGCACTCGCCGCGGCATTCTCGCTCGGGCCCACCAGGACCTTGCTGCCGATATCCTCGCGCGTCTCAGCGGTGCTGGCGGGGCTGTTGGAGGCCTGCGAGTTGAGCGAGACGGAGCTCTCAGAGGGCGAGAGCAGGCTCGCGTTGCGGCGGTGGGCGGCTGCAGGCTGCGGAGGTGCAGCGGCGGGCGACAGGTTCCTCCCGCTGCCGAGTACGCGGCCGCCGCCCAGGGACCTGCGCGAGGTCATATTCGGGAGTGTCTGCTGGAGTCGTGAAGGTACATGGGCCGGCATGGGTAGGCTAGGGCGTGGGTCTTGGGCGCGCCGTTGCAAGGGCCGCTAGGGATGCGCTGCAGGACCACATGCCGGCATCTTGGAAACGCGTCCCCGTCCCGCAGTCGCACCGTCCAGGGAGACATGGCTAGTGGCAGCGAGGGAACCATTATTGCGTGATTGCGAAGTGCATGCGATAAGAAAACTCTACAGCCCAGCCAGCCCGGCCGACGTCCTCAGCACGGCCTTGGCAATGACGCGGAATCGAGACATGGCTATCTCCGCGCTGCATGCTCCATCTCCGCAACACTCTCCGCACCATGAAAGGCCCCTACCCCGAGATCCAGGGCGGCGGCTCTCTGATTCTCGCATGGCAGATCCGCAATAAGCGCGTCCTGGTCGTCGGCGGCGGCGAGGTACGTCCACACCCCCAGGCCCCTTGCAAAGTATTGACAGTTGACAAAAGTCTAGGTCGCCGCTGGTCGCATCGTGAACGTGCTCAATGCCGACGCCAAAATCACCCTCGTCTCCCCGCGCGACGGCCTCAACGAAGAAGTCGCCTACCGGATAGAACAGGGCCAGGTCGACTACATCGATCGCAAGTTTGAGCCCCAAGACCTCGATGGCGTCGACATGGTCCTGACGGCCGTCGACGATCCGGAGGCCTCGTCGCAGATCTACAAGCTATGCAAGGAGAGGCGGATAGCAGCCAACATTGCCGATGTCCCGCCCGAGTGCGACTTCTACTTTGGCAGCGTGCATCGCGATGGGCCGCTCCAGATTATGGTCAGCACAAACGGCAATGGCCCCAAGCTGGCCAACATCGTCAGGAGGCAGATAGCAGCTGGGCTACCTTACAATATCGGCAACGCTGTGCAAAGAGTCGGCATGCTGCGGAGGAAGCTGCGAAAGGTCGCTCCGAACATTGAGGAGGGCCCAAAGCGGATGCAGTGGTATGTTACCTACATCGCATCCGGAAGGTACTCGCTGACTCAGCCCATGCAGGATGTCCAAGGTGTGCGAACAATACTCGCTCGACGACCTCTGCGCCATGACCGAGGAGGACATGGAGATGCTCCTCGGTTTCTACAGACCCGGAACCGTGCCGACGCTCGAAGAAGTACGACTGCAGGAAGCTGACGGAGCGTACGACGGGCCTTTCTTGATCTGATTGCATATGGATTCGGCGTTGGGTAGACAGCATACAGTAGGTATGAGCGGGAGTTGCGGCGACGCTATCAAATTCTTGTATATCAATTGTACACTCTCCTACGCTCTCACCTACCTCCTAGAAGTCTACATTGCCTGGGGATATCATCACTTTGCTTTTTTGTACTAATGCAGGCGGCAGCGCACCTGTTCGGTTTCCAGCCGGTCTGAGGTGCCCCAGTGGCTCCTTCCTCGTCTCATCTCCTCCGGTCCTGTCAGCCAATCAGGATGGGTTGGCCCAAGCGTCTTCTTCCCGGCACTTGCCTGTTGAATGCCTCCCTCACCACATCCTGCAGACTACATCACATCAACACTGCCGTTTCTGCGCTCTATCACCTAGATGTCGGCGTTAGAGAACAATATGGATCTTGCGCAGCGACCACCTTACGACACCGTCGATTTCAAGGCCCTCACCAAGAGCGACAAGGTATTCAAACAACTATGGCAGCGAACGTCTGGAAAATTGGATTTCCAAGACCCTGAGACTGCCCAGGTCCTATCAAAAGCTATCCTGAGAGTCAACTTTGGCCTCCAACTAGACGTGCCAGATGATCGCTTGTGCCCGCCAATTCCCAATCGCTGGAACTACGTAGCCTGGCTGCATGGCCTGATTGACTCGACATCACCAGACTATTCCGGCAAGTACGACCCAAATCGTCACGTTCAAGGCCTGGACATTGGTACCGGGGCTTCCGCCATATACACTTTGTTGTGTCTGAGATCACGTCCAAGCTGGTCAATGTGCGCAACGGATATCGACAAGAAGAGCTTCGATTCCGCAGCTCGCAACCTCGCGCTAAATAACTTCATGACACGTACCAAGCTACTCCAAACCACCGAGTTGAACCCAGTGATACCACTGGCAGCCCTTGGTGTAGACCGTCTTGACTTCACCATCTGCAACCCACCCTTCTTCACCGACGTGTCCGACATGCAGTCCAGCTTGAAGGGTGAAGGAAAGAGCTGGAAGCCCAACGCCGTATGTACTGGCTCAGAAAACGAAATGGTCTGTCTCGGTGGCGATCTAGGCTTCGTCACGAAGATGGTCAATGAGAGTCTTGTTTTGAAGGACAAGGTGCAGTGGTATACTAGCATGTTGGGCAAGATGGACAGCGCCAAGGCTATCATCAATCTTCTGAAGAAGCACGGCATCACCAATTGGGCGGTTGGCGCTATAGAGGTTGGATCAAGCACCAAGCGATGGATCGTTGCGTGGAGCTTCGGCGACCTCAGACCAAGAAACAGCCACGCGCGTATAGAACGAATGGCCAACGAGTACCTCCCGTTCCCAACATCGTATCCCATCGCCCTGCCACCTGCAGTCGAACCTCAGGCTGCCAAAGATGCTATCAACACCCAACTCGAATCGATTGACCTAACCTGGACCTGGGATCCCCTTACATCTACCGGTATCGGAGAAGCCAGTCAAAACGTATGGAGCCGCTCCTATCGCCGCGCATATGAACGTAAACAGAAGGAAGGACTTGTCGATATGAAGGAGGATTCCGCACGAAAGATTGAGCTAGCCTTTCGTATTCGGGTTGTAGACCTGGCGCGGGAAGTCGTTGTTGAGTGGCTGAGAGGCACGGACCAGGTGTTGTGGGAGAGTTTGTGCGGCTTGATACATCGTCACTTCAAGAAGTCCTGAGCGTTGGTAGGGATATTTGCTGCATACATACTGTTCATTTTCCGCAATTGAGTAGGTTCCGTGTTAATGTAGCTTTAAGAATACTTTCTTAGAACACGACACAGATTGTAGCGTCGCATTTAGGAAATCTTCCTGTCACGCTGGTGTTGTGGCATCGCATCAGCATATGTCAGCTTATCCTTGGCGTCACGGCGCTTCCTACCACTCTGGAACCTTTCTACTCAAGGCATCCAACAGGATTGAGGTCACGTACTACAACGCCCGGCCATGCGGTGTCATACGCCTCCAACACGCATACTACGCCTTTTCGAAACCCGTGCCTCAATATCAGCACATTCTGCCGGCGTAAGGAACGCCCTTCCAGCTTCCCATCATTCAGCCTTTATCAACTTGAAGATCTTCTTTCATTCCTCATTTTCACACTGCTCATTGTCCCTTACCCATTGAACCGCCCTCCGAAAGTCTTCTGCGCGAACAAGGCCAATCAGCGAAAATGCACGTCCCCGTCGTAACCCTACTTCTCACTGCCCTCACCCTCATTACGACAACTTCCGCGGCTGTCATATTGGAGTGTGGAGCTGTCGCCCCTATGAGCACTTGTTTGCAATCATGCCCTGGAAAGTGCGTTCAGGCGAGCAGTTACGTGTGGTGCAAATGTCCCTGGCAGCAGGGAGGAGGTGGAGGTGCGTGAGCGGTATGTCATTATCCAAACTAAGAAAGAACACCACATCGTCTGATGCGTATGCAGGCTAGATCAAAGGAATTGGAAATGGGTGAGGAGGAAGATAGCGGCGGGAGTTGGGCTTGCAAAGAAACGGGAATGGTAGGTTTCCTAGTTGGGCATGGAAGAAGTTGAAAGCAGAAGGAATGTGTTTCCCGCTGGTATGACAAAGGAATTCGTCGCTGCATGTGTGTAAAGATGACAACCTAATGCATACATGTGTCATGGCAACACATCTCTTGCATCACTCACCCTTTCACCTCCCTACATCTTAACATCCTCCCTCATCAACCCCATAGCCCACCTCACAAAACCCGAACACACTAAAAGATAAATACTACATCAGTCCACTCAGCTCCCGTTGCCTTGCAGTACAACCTTTTCATCCTTACATCTACACTACCAACTATGCATCTACAACACCTCTTCATCATCATGCTCCCCACCATCGCCACCGCTATCGCGATACCTCAGAGCGGCGGAATACATGCAGGTGGTGCATGCGGCGAAGTTGCCCTTACCGGTTACTGCCATGCAAACTGTGTGCACGGTCGCTGCGTTGCTTCTGGTACGACTCTGAACTCGGGGTTGTCGATCTGTGTCTGTCGATAAGAGGCTTTCCAGCAGGACATGAAATGATACGAATGGGGGGGGGTAGTAAGTACCCCGATCTTTTGGACGCATCGGTCGCTAATGTTGTAAACATCAGGTGAGAGGCCGGCGATGCGAATAAAAAGGCGAGATGACCTCAGCGGACGTTAAAAGCAGGGTATAGCAAGAGCGATATTCAGCTTCCGGGAGCCACAGCTTATGGAAGTATGCTGATCGCGTGATGTATGAGAGGCAGTGGGCAAGACAACAAGAGACGGGAATGTGGTCAGATAGTTAAAAGATTATGACGTGAGACGTGAACCAAAGCTCCGATCCTAGTAATCCCTTACGCTTCACTTCCATAAAGAACTCTCTTTTCCACTATCCAACTCGCAAGCCATCTGCACAAGAAGAAGAACTACCACTCTCAACCACCGACTACCAACCACTCAAGCAGTTATGTATCTCCAACCCATCCTCCTCACCCTCTTTACTCTTTCTTTTGGCTTCGCAGCCGCCTCTCCTACCCCCGCAGACGCAAAATGCGGTTCCTTAGTCTCAGCATCTGCATGCCGAGCTAGCTGTCCTGGAACATGCGTGCAGAAGGGCGAGATGGCGAATACGGTGATGACATGCAAGTGCTAGAATATGGATAACGGAGAATGAATGAGGAGAACGCAAATGGGTAAGTGTGGAGCAAAGAGACTAAAGAGAGGTGTTGCTAACGAAGAGGAGAGTGGAACGAAATTGTATGACCGGAGAAGGTGAAGAAAGCGAGACACTGGTTGCGCGGCATTGGTACCACACTCAGACGATATGATGTGAGATCAAGTCATGTTAGCAAGTTACCGCATGTAGGTCTTCGAAGTAAAGTAAGCTGTGTGCTGATTTGGACAATGCTGCATGTGTTATCGGTATCAGCAGTTGTCAGCTAAGAAAGTTTCTTATTCCAGTTGAGCGTTAATGCAGAACACTTGTCCTCTGAAAAGCCTCGAGTCAAATCTGTATGATATCTGATGATCCTCTTCCATCACCGCACACCACCTCCGCTCACCAGATCTAGAAGTCCTGTCACACATCATACCCCTGTTTTTGTTTCACCAACATGTATCTTCCAACTATCCTCCTACCGGCTGTTGCCCTCTTTGCGGGAGTGAAGGCCATCGCTCTCCCATGCGACTCTGGGAATATAGCTATATGCAATCAGAGCGTCGCTCTCGCAACTTGCGTAGCTCAGTGCCCTGGGCGGTGTGTTGTTGGCAGTTCACCGACGATGGCGACATGTAAATGTACGCCCATCTGCTGAGGTGTTCGCGGAAGCAACACGGGAGGAACGAAAGGTGAGTTCGGTTGCTGGAGAGAGAAAAGAATCCGGAGAGATGCTGACTGCTCATAGGGACAAGAAGCAGAGACGAATGATGTAAGGTCAAGAGATATGAAGCTGGTACTGATGATAGCGGGTATCATCGACACAATTGATGCTTTGTTTTCAGATGGAGTAGCTCTAGGAGAGCCGTAGCATGTCTTGATTAGACCATCGCATTCCCCGACTTCATTTCGTAGAGGTGCCTACGATATCGAAACGGTCAGAAGCTTAAGAGCCCGCTTCATCAGCGACGCTGGGGCACATGTGAAATCCCACATACCACCATCCCACTCACTCAGCACATCCCCATCTCCCCTAGACGATCGGTCCATCCCAGAACATACTCTTATCCATCTCCTCCGCCATACCCTTCGCCATCGGCGGGCAATCATAATCCGGCTTCCTACCCGCACACAGACCCTCCATCATTCCATCATCCCTACCACCACGCCCCGCACCACCACCCCTACCACCCCTAGCCGCTCCACGACCGCCCCTATCCCCACCTCTACCCGCATAGCCACCTCCACAGCCTCCCCTACCGCCGCCGTTCATACCGCCCGCACCCTGCCCTGCAGCAGCCCTATTCTCGCGATGCAACTGGCCGCCATGCAGATCTCCCTTGAGCTCTTCGCGCTCGTTGACTTCTTCGGTGGTGTATTGGAACGTGTTCCAGGCGTGGACTTGGCTTTCGAGACCGCGGGGTGCTCGGCCGGCACGCGCGAGGACGGGGCCTTGAGCGTGGAGGGCGAAATCGCGGTCGCCGACTGCAGCGGTGTCTTGGTCGAAGCGCGTGATGCCTAGATCAAAGAGCTCGACGGAGTTGTGGTAGAAGGTGGCTTCTTTGGGGGTGTTGTTGCCATTGGCGTGGCCGTTGGTGTTGCCATTGCCGACGGTCGCGTTGTTGCTGTCGGACATCTTGGGCTGGAGAATGAGGACGTTTTTCTCGGGCTGTTGGGCTTCAGGTGTGGCTGGTGTGGTAGGATTTGGTGTACTTGTGACGGCCGAGATGATCTCTACGCTTTTTCCGTGGTGTCAGTGTTTTACCCGCGGTGAAGCGCAGGTAAGAGAGGACTCACTCAAACCACGAGAACAGGTATCTCAACGTATTCATTGCAGATTAGTGGCGAAGGATGCATATTGTGTTGTTGCCCATCAGCGGGCCAGATAAGCGAGCCAATGGTCAATCATCACTATCTGGTGATGGTGAGGAAGTCGCGTCCAGAGTCGGAGGCAGTGACGGTTCATCTTCACCACTTGGCCAAGCGCAAAACACCCATATGCTACCATAAAGACTACAGTATCAAGATAGAGCTCTCAATGAATGCGGTAAATGGAAGTAATTGTAGCGATTATCATGAGATCTCTGTAGAGCAGACTTGATTGCACACGACTGCTGGATTGCGCAACGCAGGAAGTAAACGGTGTTCGTCCAATGCATATCAAATGAAAGGTTTTCGATGCAGAGTACTGAGAATGACAAGGTATGAGATGAGAATTGGTACGCGACTGTGATGATGACAGCCTTCCGCTATTCGGAAACAAATACCGCTGGAAATGGAAGGCTACCAGCGCCGAAGTTCATGTGTCCACTGACAGATTACATGGAGTATGCGCGCTATCTTGATCCCGATGAGAACAAGCCTTGAGCAGAACGCATCTTGACTAGATCATGCCCCAGCGCGACCATGTGACCCAGTCGTAAGACACACGCATTATCCGCCCCGTATTATACTTGCATGCAGAAGTAGACCAACGGTCGTAGTCGCCACGCATTTTTGGCTAGAAATACCATTTGAGACATCGCGACCATGGGTGAAATTTCGGAAGGAACTGAAGGGGCGACTCAGCAGCCTGGAAATCGTGTCGCATGCGGAAACAAATTCCGACAGTGAACATCGCTCATGTCGGTCACGGCCGAGTCTGGTGACACTGTGGCGTTGATGTAAGCCAGTGAGTACGACGGACGTGTCTTACTATATTCCTGCCTCGCCCATGTTGAGCCGGAACAGTATGCCGAATGTTGGTTGCAGGTACACGTGCTTGGCTGAATTCGCCATGGGTACGGAATCGCCATGATGCGGACGCTACTTGCGAGTGTCGACTAGTACGAGAATGCCTCCTCGAAAAGGTCAATGCTTCGTACACCCACCCTGCGTCTGACAGCTGCCCTAACGCCGTCACTGAAGCCCATTGGCCCGCACACTGAGACCGCCATGGCGCCGATCTGTGCAAGCACCTCTTCATCTAGTACACCCTGCACATCGCACCGCTGCAGTCTTACGTCGAGGTACGCGGGCACACAACGGCTTTCAAGTCCGCATGAGCCCATTCTGGACGCATAGACTCGTATGCTCACGACTTCGCCAAAATGCTGTAATGACGCGATTTCGTCAAGCCAAAGCCGCACCCACTCCACGGAATCAAGGTTGGCTATGCACCAAACGAGTACAATCTTTCTTGCGGCGGCTGTATTGCTGTTGTGTGCGTTGAGCAGATGTCGCACAAAAGACAACTGGTGTGTAATTCCTACCCCTCCTGCGAAAAGCACGACAGTGCCGTATGAGTCAAGCGAGTGTTGGCCACCATACGGTCCCTCTAGAGCTCCCCAGAAGTGCACCTGAGTGTTCTCGTATTTCGCTGCCAATCTATGAAGGGCACAAGTCATCCCTCGGCGCGAACGGATGATGCACGAGACAGTGCTAGGTCCATCCTGGGATCCAGGGCCGTCGATGGTGAAGGACAGCTTTTCCCCCGGGATCTTCGCGTTCCCACATTGCTGGGACCAAGCCACAGAGAACGGGTGTGACCCCACCAGTGCTACTCTTGGCATGTAGATCTGAACGTGTGATCCAGGGTTCGCGTCCCACGAGTGGGGTAGAGTGAAAGTGATACGCGTCGCCTCTCCGGGTAATGTTTCCAGCTTGACAGAAGTCCATGTTTTCCTCTTCCACGAGAAGTTGAGATGTAATATCCTAAGGAAGCGAGCTAGGGGCTCTAACGACAATAGAACGACAACCAAGTACATCCAAGGCAGTTGGGGTAGGGCATGTTTCGCCAGATGAAAGTAGACGCCGGATACCGCTATTGCAATGCCGATGCGGTGCAGTGAGAGGAATGTTTCGTAGAATGAGCGTCTAAGAGGGCCAATGGAATGCATCATGAGAAATACGAAGGCGACGAAAGCTGCAAGGCCGCTCCGATACGAGAGTGAATGCTGTAGAAGCCGGCCCACAATGTGCCAGCCGCTTTCCCCATTGTAGGTCACCTGGTACGTGCTGTATAGGAACGCGGAAACATGGGCTATAGCCTCCACTACGACAAGTCTGGCCATCCATCGATGGAAAAGGTTGAAGCTGTCGTAGCTGACCTGGAGCAAGTTGATTAGAGGGTTGTTCCGGAGCGCAAAGAGTATCGTGAAGACGAGGTTGAAGGTGGCTAGAGACCCGCAGCGGCCTCGAAACTCGGCTATCATCTCGGAACGTGGGCGCACAGATATTACCAGGCAATACGCTGTATTGCTCAGAATATAGAGAGCGATCACAACCACATGAGCGCGAGTGGGTAGTGAGACCGAAGTTACACCAGCCGTAGAGGCTCCCGTTGGTTGCCGGTATTTGGTCAATCTGGCTGGCGCATACAGGAAGTGCTGCTTGAGGGCTCCCCAGAAGGCGTAGCGATCCCGGGCCCAGAATTCTTGTCCTCTACATGAAGCAATGGTTGAAACTCGTCGTCGATCATTCCTGGCGGCGATGATGATACGAAGGCAGAAGGAAAGTATCGTCGGTATCAGCGCCGTCGCGATAAGGATATGGACGAACATGTCGTTGGCAGATTGATTAACACCAGCGAGTCCGTGACTGAACTTGAACGGATCTGAGCTTAGGTTGGTCTCGCCATTGTGAATGTCGTCGAGGGTCGGTGCGTACGATGGTAACGTTGAAATCGGGATTTTGGCGGCGTCCATTTGTCAACGAATGTCGGATGTGGCGTCTTTCGCTCGAGATTGGCTATGAAGTGGAATCAGAGAGAAGTCTAAGGTGCGATGGAATACTTTATAGCATCTGTTGAATCTGGTGGACTTCCGGTGAACGTATAAGCTTGGTGCTGGGCGTAGCCTGACTCTGAGTTGCTGTCTGCGATGCAGAGTCCGCTGATTTCAGATCTCGCCATCGGAGCCTGCATTGGCCGGTCCGTGTATTGCCAAGTAAGAAAGGTGCAGGACCTGGTAAGTGCAAACAGCCAAAGATTGAGGTCCTGCAGCCGTCTCCTACAAAGTCAGCACGTCTGCACTACCTTGTCTGCAGCCATTTTGGCAGCTAGGAGTATTAGTGTTGGTAACGTAGCAAGACCCTGGGGTACTACCATTGGCAGAGCCGCGATCTCAAGGTAGATTGGGGAATGCTAGGTGGATCGATACCTACAAACGTGAGCTAGTCGCCGTCTCGTGGTTGCCACAGAGTGTGGCTCGAGCTGCTTACTTTACAACCGCAGGGCTGCAATTGTGCGCGAAGGCTTTTGGATCGGTCTGGCCGTAGATAGTACGCAACAATGTGGGTCATCGTGACTACTTAAAGTCATCCTGTTGGCCTTCGCGTAAAGTCGGAGGAGAGGGATGGCAACAGGTGTAGTACAAGGACTCGAGGATAGAAATTAGCGCTGACACGAGATCCATTGGCCTAAGCCCTATCGTGACCCGACCTTTACATCTAGCCTCTTCGAGTACGTGTCAATATCTCACTCAAGGTCGCCGGTGAGGATGTTATCCTTCTTGCCGCATTTTCAAAGGTGATGAGGACAATTAGAGAGTTCCTAGTTGTAACGTGTGCGCGGTAGTGGCGAGTCAAGTGTGGTGGAATTGCGCTATCGGAAACCTCATCAATGAACTTGGCAACAGCGAGATGGTTTGTCGTATATTTCGCGTTATGGCAACGGCCCGTAGATATGGTAGAGGTCGTTGGGCGTGTCATGAGCTCCTTCTGTACCAGGACAGCTAATCATGACGAGCAGCGTTTCATCGACCGTTTGCCGAGCTTTGCCGAGCGTGCTGTTCTTTGGTCTCGGACGTCAAGAGCCGACAGAGGTGGAAGCCAGTTGCGCATGAGGTTTCTCTGATTAGTCCTAAATGAGGTGCGTCACGCAGCGGGATTCCAAACAACCGCTTCGAAATGAGGCTGACGTGGACGTGGCTAAGGGGGTGTCAACAAAAGACACAGGGTGTGATCTTGTAGCTCGGGTGCGACTCAGCCCGCTGTTCGAGACGAGAAGAGGCTTCAAGTTTGGCTCCTGGGCAAATGCACTGGCATTCCGTGCTGTGCTCCATTTGGTACGGTCAGATCCGCCGCTAGGTAGCACAAGATCCGTAAATTCCACACTGGAAGATGGTATTTCATTAGCGTAGCTCACGTAAAACCTGTGTGGGTTGTGGCTGTCAGAGTATTCTTAAAGTCTTGTCATCTGGATAATGTAGGGATGAGAAGGTTGAGAGACTGTCGAGGGATATTCGAGGAAAGAAGTGGTGGCTGGTGGATCAAGGTTTTGTTGATGGCTTGGCGGCCTAGCGTTTGACGTCACCACGCGACGCGACGCGATTGCCTCTTCGCGAAGGCTTTCGCGGAGGCGGGAGAGCTAAACATGCTACGTGCAACAGCCGGAAGGACACCAAATGACAAGATCATCTTACATATTAAAATCATGCCGAATACTTATACAGCAGAACACGCTTTTACAAGACGCCAAATACCCAATGCACCAAGCCCAGGTCTCTAACTCCGACAAAAGCACATCTAACATATATACACCCTCACACGATTCACATCCGCTTCTCATGTTTCCTCTCTCCACTCCGAGTCTTGCACTCAACTGCTCCCCAAAATCCTCTCATAAGCCTCCTCCACCTCCCTCGCAACCTCCAACAGCGTAACGATGACAATTTGATGCGTGACGTTCGGCAAGCGATCCCGATGCAACCCAATCCACTCCAACGGCGGCGTCGCTTCGCCCATATCCCTCAACTGCGGTGTCTCGATTAACGGCGGCTCGAGCGGCGTATACTCGTAGCGTGACTGTGGCACATTCACCACCGCTGTGATCTTTTCTTGGCCGTCCGGTGACACGGAGGGGGCGCGGGGCCGGTTCGAAGGCATAGCGGTTGTTTTGTCTGAAGCAGTGGAGGGAGAATCGGGTGCAGGCGCGTTGGGGTCGTCTTGCAGCGTTTGAGACGTGCTGATTTTGATGTTTGACTCGGGAAGGGGTTTGCCGAGGCGGGACGCGAGGGTGCGGGAGTGATTTGACCACATAGTACGGATGTAGGAGATGCGCGAGTAGTTCCAGCCGACATCTACCTTACCCTCTAGGGAGCTGCGGAAGAGGTAGTCGATGTGTGTTCCCTTGGGTACTTGCCAAGTGTGCATTGTAGCGATGACTTTGGGTACGCGTAGGATGGTGCCGCCGCGGGCAGAGCTGACACTCGCTGACACGTCTTCAACGGTGAGTTCCGTCACGGGTTTGCTCTTCTTTGGTGTGGGTACTGAAGCCAGTGCGACAGAAAGTTGGCCCAACGTCATCCCGAGACTGGAGTGAATCTTGGTCTTCTTTTCCAGTGCGACGGCAAAGCGCGCTTGCATGTCACCAGCTTCGAGCATTAAGACCTGATTGTCTATGAAGGTTGATGGGAAGACCCCAAACCTGATTGACCGCAACGTGACCACAACATCGGTATGTAGTGAGATTGGTGCTTTGAAATTGTCTTCGTCGGGCTTCGCGATGAGCTGGCTGTTTGATCCTGATCGTTCAAAGGGTTCCGGCACTGATGATTTGCGACGAAGGAACTTTTCGATATCCCTGAGAGACTGCTTGTACGCTTGTTGGTTCTCTTGAATCAGCCGTTCAATCGCTTGCCATAGCGCGAGACCCTGTGCGGCGCTCGTAGCATGACAAAAGACGTGTACTTTGCCACCATCGAGTATAGCCACCAACCGATCTTGTACATCTTCACCCTCTGGGCGAACGTTGTACATCAGGAAGCCGAACTCCGCAATATCCGCCATAACGAAAGCTTGGAAGTCGAACCCAGTCCGGACGCGTAGCTGACGGAAAGCTACCGATGCTTGGATGAGTGGTGTCTGACGAGTATCCGCGTCTTGTAAAGGCCATCCAATCGACGTACGGACTTTGATCTCATGCAGCTCAATGAAGCCACTAGTGCGGCCTGTACTCTCTATGCCAATCTTTTCTACTCCGACACAAAGGTTCTGTTCGGATGTGGTGGTCTTCTTGGACGACGCCCACAGGTTGTGAATGTGAAGCCATGACTTTCCGATAGATTGGCCCAGATCTAGGTCGACCTTCACATCTGCGATGGCTACATTGGCGTTCCAAGGGAACGCAGTGGCGGCAGCAACTTGCTGATAGCGTTGGATAAGGTACTCTTGTGGCTCCGAGTTGGCGCTAGGTGACGTGGGCTTAGAAGCTCGGCGGATTTCTGGTGGCACCCAGATCTCTCGGAACAACAGGAAGTCCTGCAGTTGACGAGCATTGATTTGCAGAGCCGTCGGATTGATTTTGAGGATAGCTGATATGCCACTAGTACCACTGAGATGCTTGCTGTTCATCAATGATAGTACAATCGATTCCACGTCCAAGCTGAACGTAGACTCCCGGGAGTAGACATGCTGCACAGTTGTTACAAGCTTCTCGAACGTAGCTGACGCAGCGAAGAAGTGACCGTGCTCCTGAGACTTCACACTATTGACGGTGATGTAAATGTCCTCAACCTTGGCGATTGCCGTGACACGGGCGATGGGTTGACAGCTGAGACTAAACTCCTGCTTGCAAATTCGAAGTCCCAGGTTCAGTCTGGTTCTGCCCAGGATGGTCGTTGGGTCCGCGGTGATGATGTTATCTTCTTCAAGTAGCTTCGCCGTCGGCTTAGACTGATCTTGGGGCTGTTGAGGTGATTCGTCCGCATCCTCGTCTTTCTCGCGGACTACGGCCTTGATGCTATCCGATATGTCAATAATGATGGGTACGACAGTCGGTAGTAACGTATTGGTCGATCCATCAACACGAAGCTCGGCGTTGAGAGAAGGATCACTTCCGTCATCCATATATTCGACGCGTACAGCCACGCCCGGCGCGCGTAACGCCAGACTGCTCTTCGACTCGTCACCAACAAATTGGCTATAACGTCCCTTTTGCTGAGCTCGGCCGGAAGCACCTTGAACCGGCGCTGCATCGCTCCCGTGAATGTGCACGACAGCTCCAGCAAAGTTGACGTCGGCGGTTAGAGATGCAAGGCGTTTGTTCCCAAAAGGATTCTTCCGCTGCGCACCGGTAGTTGTTGGAGTCATACTCCAGTTTGCAGAAGCTTTCCGGAACTTCTTACCAGCGAGGGCGATAGACCGTTCAATCACATTACCTGGCAAGACGAAATGCGAATCGAGCTGGAGGTCAAGCGATTTACCAGCAGCAAAGAATGCCAACTTGCGCGTGTCTTTGGTGGATGCATATGCTACGTTGAACACCATCTTCGGTAACAACGCCGAGTTGAGCGATCGCACCTTTTTGTTTGCCGATACTGGTACCATCTGCAACCGCATCTCTTCGATCATCAAGCGTGCGGCATCATCTTTCTGCGTTGAAAGATCAATCTTTCCAAAAGAAAGCACAAGATCGTGGATCTCATTCCTTGGAAAGGGAGCCACAGAGTTTCCGACAATCCAGCTAACCTGTAGGTCCAGTAGTTCCAAGGAGTACGTTGATGTGAAGAGAGCTCCAGAACTGATGCTGTCAGAGTCTTGATGAGCATCGCGCTTGACGCTACGGTCGCGTCGATGAGAGATTCTGCTCTTTGTATGTCGGAGGCGACGCAAATACTTCTTCTCCTTGGATAGGTCCAGGTCCTTGATCTTGTCTTGAAGATGATTCATCACATCCACGACCGCTGACGCGGTGTCCGCGAAAACATTGACCTCCAGCCCTGAGCTTCGCAGGCGGTAGACCCTGCGGGCAGGTTCAGAGTCTTTCTCCGTAGTGGCCTGGAAAACCGCGCCGAACGTAAGATTACCGCATTGGCGGAAGGAAGTCGCGTCTTTCAGATTCATGTCAATAGTGACTTCATGAATTCGAACCACAGCTTCTGGGTACAGCAGGATGCTCTGATCCAGGTCAATATTCGTAGCCCTTAACTGCACCGTGGACAGTCGGAATGCAAGATTGGCTGTTGGTGAGTCTGGGTGTTGACCAGGAGCGCTAGCTGAAATGTGCATGCCATGCAAGGTCATTTGCACACTGAACAATATATCCCGGGACGAGGTCGGAGCTTTGACTACTGGCGATTCTACTGAGGCCGGGAACAGCTCCTCAATGTGTGTCTTCAGCACCCCAACATCGTCCTGAACCGCCTGAAACATGTGCGACATCTCTGGCTTGTTGACAGTCGCGATGAAGGACTGTATTTCTGAAGCCTGGACGTGTACCGTCTCGACGATACCAGACGCCAATACTTTCGTTTCATTCTCAGTTTGCGTTATAGATACTCTTCCATTGAGTGGAGGCAGCTCAAGCGAGCTGATGACATGAGAGCCGTCTTTTGAGGTGCTGTAGAGCCGATGGAAATTGGCTTCGAGATCGTAATCGACACGCAAAGTGACATGTTTGCCAAGGCTAGGGATGACAGCTATACGCCCAGAAGACCCTGTTATCGACCAGCCGAGTGGCTGGAGCACAGCAAGTTCGATCTGGTATGCGTCCATGAACAGCGCAAGCGAAATGTTGGGCAACTCCGTGGCAGGCTTGCGAGGCTCATCGTTGTCCGAGGTCTTGCTCCTGACTTGTTGTATGATCGTGGACTGTCGATGGAAGTACGCAATCTCGTCTTTTAGTACATTATCGGCTACTTCGATGAGACCCAGAACATCCTCTTGCACCTTCACGACGATCCTGCGGCTTGCAGCTGCCACCTTAATCTCGTTGGTCAGTTTGCTCTCATCTCCGGATTCTACCATGGCGAAGTAAATGCTTGGTCGTTCGAATTGTGTTTTGGCCAAAAGCCGAGAGTGGGAAGATAGTTCGCCGACAGCGTCATCCACATCCAGATGAGCTGATATGATCTCGCCATGTCCCGATGCTCTGCTGTCGGCGTCAAGGAACGAGAATCGCATGCTGCTGCCCGTGTTGATGCTTCTAAGGTTGATAGTGTCTAGCGTGATCTGAACTTTGTCGGTCGCAAATACTACTTGGAGGTCATGGTCGAACGTCGGCTTCGACTTGTGCTCGGATGGTGGACCAATGGGCTTTGTCTTCTGTGCTGCCCTTAGATTTTCCTTTTGGAACAATTCAAGTAGCGACTCTGCCAATTCACAGATTTCCCACTGAACATGTAGAGACATCTCTCCTGAGCTGATTTGGACGATGGTGGACTTCTTCGGGATGCTGGCGTCTACCAGCATAAGCCCAGCAGGTTCTGTCGGAGGTAGCAAGACGACGTTCAGGGTTAACAAACCTAACGACACCTCGCTTTGTCTTGGCCCGGGGTCAATGATGAATTTGATCTCAGCGGACCTGATGTCGACATGTACGGGTGCAGAATCGGCAGTCGGAAGTGGATCCTCAAGATGGCCAAAGAGTGATCTCATTGCGAGACTCTTCTTCACATGCGCCAAATCCCACGTGCGCCACTGGTCCCACATTGCGATGATCTTCTGCTCCGCATCCTCGGGACATGCCACATCAGACTGCGAGCAGTCACCGAGGATAGCATCTTTCTCCGATTGCGGAAGACATTGCCAGGTGTATCGAAAGCGGGATATGATTTTCCATGAGTCGTGACTGCGCAAGTGGTCCCTAGCAGCTCGCAGGGCGTACGACGCCTTGGTGAGAAAGGCTGGATCCGGATGTTGGTCTTGTACGCTTGTGAGGTACCAAGCCAGATAGCGCAGTCGGTGTTGCTGTCTCTGCTCGACCTCGGCAAAGCTTGTCACCAGCTTCTCCGATAACAGTGTCGTGCGATGGATAAGTGCGGCCACATACTCAACCTTTCTGCTTGCGACGGCGTTCTCCAAAGACCGAAAGGAAACATTTACCGACGTTTCCTTGCTTTGCATTATCCACAGTAAAACATCCCTGATTTCAGCCTGTACAGCAACTGCTCCACCATCGCCATGAACGTCGCGTTCGGTTACTGACAGGCCAAGCGAACCGAGAGTGGAATGCAATGAAAGAGAGTTCTCGCCAGCTCGCTCTCCCGGAAACTTCTTGATCCTTGCCGCCAAAGTCAACTTGTTGAGAATGAGATCGTACTGGTCCTGCCCGGTCTCATTCATTGAGTGTGATTGGAATGTGTGTTGGAAACGAACGTGTGTGAAAGGGATGCGGACATTGAACTCCACAGAACTACCCTTTCCCTCTAGTCGGTTGCGATTCTCGAGAATCTTGGTCATCACATCGACCTGAAACTCGTCCAACATGTCCTCAGGACGCTTCGGTTGGAGTAGTTCAATCAGACTCGATACACATGTAACGAACTCTGGTGTACAAAAGACGCGTATACCTGGCTCCGCGCTAATGAGTATGCTGCTATGTGTGAAGCTCTCATCTAAATGCTTTGTCGACACATCATTGAAGACAACGTCATCCGCATCCTGAACATAATTGGTGGGAGGTATGGCAGGGAATGTCGGAACATTCGACAAATCAGGCTCGACCCGATCGAAGGTAAAGTGAGGTACAGCCAGGCTGCTGGAGTATGCAACGGAAGATGGCACCCAGCCTGATTTGGCATGCTCATCCTCCTTGAAAGGTGAGTAAGATCGATACCTGGCCCCTGCTGGTTTTGGTGATCCACTGAGCAGGGTTCGACTTTCACTGCTAGCCGCAGTCTTGTTGGCTGTCTTGTGTCTGACCGCGGATCGGATGCTGCTGGCGATCGACTTTGAGGATGATGAGCGCTTGCTAGTCGCACGCAGCCGTGCTGCCTTGGACGATGAAGCATTTGAGGATTGTTTGGATGACGTGAACGAGCTGGTATGATGAGGTGGTTGGAAGAGGAAGATAGGATGAGGCACATCAGGATATTGCATTGCTGGTGTGCGCACATACTGACGATTGGCATCGTCTTGATAAGAGGAAGGAGCGCGTTCGTCGGTAAGCAGAAACCGAGTTCGATTCGTCCGCTTGTCGTGCATTCGTATGTGAGCCTGCTGTTGCGCGCGCTCCTCCGAGAAGTCCAACTTCCGCGTCAGCAGATTTAGCGACAAGGCAGTTTGAAGGTAAGCCTGCGTAGTGGCCGCTTCTTTTTCCTTGGGGCGCGTCCTGTGATGCGCCACGGACTTGGATGGAACAGCTGTGATCGTAAAGTCTGGTATTGAGACACTGAGTCGCTGCGAGAACGTACTTCCAGCAAGATCATTAAAGTCGAGACTGATGGGGCTCGTTTTGAACAGCAGTGCTTCTTGTGCGATGTGTGCACAGATACTCACCTCATCGGTCCTCAGTCTGAGGTACGTCGCATCGTGAATCACCGGGACTTCAGTGAGGGGCAGGGTGTTTTCATCGTCGTCGAGAGTGAAAGCAAATGAGCGTGCTGCTCCTGCGGCAGTTTCAATGAACTCGGATGTGCAATCTCCCGATATTCTGCCTACATCAAAGTCCCAGCTACACACATAGGTCGGCTCGATTGGAGGGAGGCCGAAAAGGCGGTGTCCAAAGATGACAGTGGAGTCCACAAAGAGCTCCGTAGGCCCACTTGTGAATTCGTTGGGTATCTCGGTATCTGGTACCAACCCTCCAAGAGAGACGCTGATGGGACTGAAGTTGACCATCAGATCCATGTAGTAGTTGGTAAACCTGAGGTCTGCTGAAACGAATGGAAGGTCGGCTCGAATGCCACGCCCCGCTGCATACAGATTGGCTGGTAGTAGTGCACATGATTCATCGGCGGAAATACAGAGAATTACGTCCAGGTCGTTTGAAAGCTTGGCTGGTTGGGCGTCCGGCTGGGCTCCATCTGCAGCTAGGCTTGCACTTGGTAGCCCCTGGAATTCTTCCAGTGTCTTGAAATGCATGTCGTCGCCGAAGTAGTTGTCTTTGATCTTCATAAAGTGATGTATGAGCCAACCGTACAGTTCAAGACTGAGTTTATGACCTTGAATGTCCATGAAGAGCCTGTCGGTGTGCATCGTTGATGTTTCGTTCATCAAGGTATGACTGCCGGTCAAAGTAAGTCCGCCTAGGTGAGCCACTTTCGGCGACTGTAGGAAAGTGCGCAATGTGTTCTTCTGAGGCATCAGAACCTCGAGACCCAAATTTTGGCCCTTGACATCGAACTTGATCACACTTTCAAGTGGCCGAAATTTGTCTAGAGGTATGAACACTTCTCCTTGTAAGTTTTGGCCCGACAGAATGACAAAGTTGTTGTCTTCTAGATCAGAGGGGTTGTTTATAATGTTAGCGTCGTTTGTATTGAGATACAACTTGAAGTTGGAAAAGTCGACGTTAAGTAAGTACTGGAAAGGTACAAAAAGAAAGTAATCGGGTGGCGGCCCAGAGCCCCAGTCAGCTACGAGGTCCATGATGAGGAACATATGATCTCTCAGCAAGAACAGTTCCAGGTCTTGACACTTGATGTTGAACAGCCATTTTCGTAAAGTGTTCCATCCAAGAGGATTAGAGAGGTCACAGTCAAGAGCGATGGGACCGGAACGCCACAGAAGACCATGATTGACGCTGGATGAGATCTCTGTGCTCGCGATATCGACATCGACCTTGCTCTGGTATCCTTGCTTCGAGGCGTACATGTCCATGACATAATTGACAGTGGATTGCTCCGCTATCTTGACATCGATCCATGCGAACGGACGCACATTCTGTGCACCACCAGCATCCCGACGCTTCCCTCTCCTGATGCGAGACTTGGTCTTGCCCTTGTTCTTATCAGCGCCAGACTTGTCGTGTGTAGCTAATGTGTGGGCTTTCCCTTTCCACTTCCAGTCCTTGGAAGGCTCGCGGATTGGTATGCGTAGTACCGTATCTTTCTCGATACAGAGGTAAAGTTTGAACACGGTTTGAACACGGAGCTCACCGGCCTTCAAAGGCGTTGCGGGAACAGCGTCGACCCGCGAGCCAGGAAAGAACATATTCTGGAAGATTCCGCGATGGCGATCCGCCCAGGGTCCGTAGTTGATAGTGCCACCAAATATCTGTATGTCCATGCCATAATCAGGGGGGATGCTTCCGTTGATGTCGTAGGGGCGAGCAGGATCGATTTGCGTGCTTTGGTCGATATCGTTCTGGACCGGGCCAGGGACATCCCAATAGAAGGAGACGTTGACACAAGGGCAGTCGGCGATCAATGATGTCTTGGCGTATTCGATGCCGTCCCATTCGCCGTGACCATCGTTGGTAGTATCGTCCAGGTACCTTGCCAGACCCTTCCAGCGCTCGCGACCAGGAAAGTGCCATTGTGAGTTTAAAGGCGGGTTGTTAGCAGTGCCTGACCGGGTGTGCATGTGGATAGAATCCGAATCGCGGGAGAAAAGTCCAGCCCAGGTAGGAATCCTCTTCAGCCATCGCCAATGTCGCCTATGCCTTGCTTCCTTCTCGATGATGGAGTCCTCCGGAACGCCCCCTGCTGCTTCCTGTTTATACTGTACAGCGGACTCGAGTTGTCCAATCTTGTAGTCGGGATTGGGCTTCATGTGCACGACGGGATGGGTGACTTGGAAGTTGAACAGCTGCTGATACACGTCCAGTGGCCCACAGGTGGACGCATCAAGAGTTCCAGTAGCTTTCTCAAACTGCGCGGTTATGACGGCCAGCGTATGCTCGTTCCCTACCACGATGGCGCCCTTGACGATGTCCACATGGACGGGAAGGAGTCGAAGGAAGGCGGGAATGTCGGCTTTCTTGGGGCTTGACGAGGTCGATCTACCCGTGTCGGCGCGTTTGACATTCTTGTCGTTGTCGGTGTTATGTGGCTTCCTTAGCTTGACATGGTGGTGGTGCTCTTCCTTCTCCGTCTTTTCATAGTCCGCCACTGACCCTTCGGGCGATTTTGCATCCTGTGCAGCAGCCTTTGCCTTCTTCTCAACTGCGTCGATGATACCGTCGTATGCGGGGCTTCGGTTGTACATGAAGGCTTCGATTCCTGAGATCTTGATGGAGAAGCGACATGGTAGCTCCTTCCGCGTCTGCTTGCCTCCCTTCTCGGCCTTGTCTAGATTCCCGCTCCGACTTCCAGAACGGCTCCTCGGGGTGCTTGGTGTGCGTTCGCTATCGGCCTCGGAGGCAGGATCGCCGTCGGTGTATACACCTGCATCCTTAACCCGGCGCAGCCAGTAGTTCCAGGTGATGTATCCGCCATGCACCAGTATCGTCTCGTTGTGGCCATGGTACCGTATGTCCTTGAAGAAGATGCGGCCGCCCAGTAAGGAGATCTGCAGCGAGGTGATGTCGATGTAGGCGTCGAAGGTGCGCCAGGTGTAGGCGCGTATGCCGTAGGAGACGAGGGTGGCGAAGAGGCGGTTGAAGTAGAAGAGGAAGAAGATGGTCAGGATGCCGCAGATGAGCAGCTCAACCAGGAAGACCCAGTTGAAGCCGTCGCGCGGGTCCAGAGGCTCCGCGACGATTCTTCCCGCCATGACTGCAGCGCGTTGTGTGTAGGAGGGTGAGTGTCTTCATGGCTCGAGGGGGAAGTCGCGCATTGTTGTGGACGAGCAGTGAGGAAAGAGCGCCCGGGTCGCTATGGCGCGTTCACGCGTGGTCTTGATACCTCGAAACGGGTAGGGCGACAGTGGCGTGGAAATGTTGGAGCATGTCCTAGGGACGACGGCGCTACTGGGCCAGGGCCGATTGAGGTTCGAGGCGCGCCCGGCAGCTGGCAGGATGCGCGTCATGGGCGTGTTGCAGGGAAGCGAGCTTGGGCCTGTGCTGCCTCTCCGCAAACCTACCACACTGTGGAGGGCAAACGTGCACAAGACCACCCGCTCGACGCCCGGCGCAAGTCGACAGCACACACCATGGCTGCGTTCCATCGCTAACACCACCGCCTGTCCCTCTAGCAACGACCGACCGAGGACTGCGACTTCAGTTCTCTCCTGTTGCATTCCCTCGCTGGCCCACGCCTCACCATGGCTCTAGGCACCCTCCCACCCGACTTCACAGCCGCCGACTTCTCGTCTGGCGGCACCGGCGCCCGGTTTGCACGTGCCATTATCATCGTGGCCGGCGTCTGCGCTCTGGTCGCGAGTCTGGTCACTTTTGTGTAGGCAGCAGAGCTTCCATCTTGCATGACCCGAACTGACGTAGCTGTAGTGCTGTCTGGTTACAGACGTGAGGAACACACCCATCTATCGATAGACATGTGTTGAACAATTCATAGGAAGAACTACCGCAAGCCGGTGCTCCAGCGATATGTCGTCCGCATCCTCCTCATGTGAGCCCTCTCTCCAGCTGTCGTGTGTCATCGCTCACGTTATCCAGGGTCCCCATCTACGCAGGCGCATCGTGGGCCAGTTTGGTGTCGACCATAGCCGCGTCCTATGTAGAGCCCTTCAGAGATGTCTATGAGGTAAACCAATCATCCCACTCAGATATCCTGTGCTAACTGTCCAGGCCTTCACCATCTACACCTTCCTTCAGCTGCTCATCAACTTCATCGGCGGCGAACGCGCCCTCATCATCCTCATGACCGGTCGCGCTCCCGTCTCCCACCCATGGCCTCTCAATCTCGTCTGCTCCAAGATCGACATATCCGACCCGCATACCTTCCTCGCCATCAAGCGCGGCATTCTGCAATACACATGGGTCAAACCGCTACTGTCCGTGGCCACCATCATCATGAAGGCTACCGGCACATACAAGGAAGGATACATAGGCTTGACGTCCGGCTACTTCTGGAGTGGCATGATCTACAACGTCAGCATCACCATCAGTCTGTACGCCCTTGCCATGTTCTGGGTGTGCATGTCTACCGATCTCAAGCCCTTCCGGCCTATGCCCAAGTTCCTGTGCATCAAAGGTATCATCTTCGCCTCATACTGGCAAGGCTTCTTCTTATCCATTCTCGTCTTCCTTGGCGCCATTCCAGACGATGTGCCGGGCTACAGCCCTGATAATCTTGCCGCTGCGGTACAGGATGCTCTCATCTGTTTCGAGATGCCACTGTTTGCGCTGGCTCATTGGTATGCCTTCTCTTGGCACGACTACGCCGACGATACCATATCGGCTGCCCGCTTGCCCGTCAAATATGCCCTGCGCGACGCCTTCGGTCCCCTGGATCTCATCCAAGACACCAAGGAAACCTTTGCTGGCAATCACTACGAATATCGCTACTTCGATGCGCGCGACAACGTGCTGGCACACGAGGAGTCATCATCGCGTGCTGCACGCATGGCCGAAGGCATGAGATACGAGCGAGGAGGCAAGGGCAAGTACTGGATCCCCAAGCCTGGACAAGCATCGGAGCATGAACCACTCCTTAACAAGGTCACATCGAGCCGCGCTAGAGCCATGAGTCCAGGGCCACACAAGGCTCTCAAAGGCGAAGGTGCCAAGTACGGTACACCCGACGTGGTCGAAGAGCCCAATCTGGACGCCGAGGAAGAGCGCTTATATGATAACGCACGTACGCTGGAGTTCGGAGACTGGAACGTAAGTATACACCCTTCTGCAATAGTGTCTCGTCTGACCCAACTGCAGTACCCCGTCATCGAAGCCCACCGTCCATCTCGTGAAGACCGCATGTACGCCGATCCCAACATTCTGACCGCATCGACCAACCGAAACCTACTGCAACCCACCAAGGAAAACAAGCGCAGGAGGAAGAGTCAAATCCAGGATCTACAAGAATCTGTAGACAAGGGTAAACAACGCGACCAATCGAGCACTGGAGAGTCATCCCGCTCAAAGTCCTCACATTCCAAGTCGCGTGCGCCCTTTGGCAACCTTCTCCGTCAGAAGTCTTCTTCGTCCAGCTCAGCGAAATCGGACAAGAGCCAGCTCGTGGATCTTGTTGTCGAAGATCATCAGGCAGAAGAAGTCGACCGCGTCAGAGCGCGTAAGGAAGGTGGTCCAGGATGGAACGAGGTTCCTTCCAAGCACTTTGTGTAGGTCTCTCCTCCATACTCGAGTCCAAATAGGAGACTAACCATATCTGTAGTAAAACATACGAGCCAGGCGAGGAAGAAGAGGTTCGGGAAGGCTTCAACCCCGATGAGCCTGAGCCGCAGAATCCAGAAGCTGAGCACAACCTGAACTATGCGTTCACCGAGAACCAAAGCGAAGAGGAACAGCGGAAACACGACATCAAGCCGCACATTGTTAGCGAAGCCAATCACTGGGAAACGCGCGATGTCAGCAACCAGAAGACCAGTGAAGAGGCCGAGGATCATCCCAGTCCGTCCTACGGCAGTTTCAGAGAAGAGCGCAACGCTTGGAATGCCGACTGATGACGCGATCCCGATCCCGATTTCAAGGAGGCACTCATTGTCAGACTTTGGGCCATCGATCTGTTTTATACCCAAGCTTATGCCACATATTACACCTTGCGATATCTTTTCCTGCGGCGTTAGAATGTCAGCGATATCCTTGTTCAGTTAGCATAACTACGGCGAAATTCATCTACTATACATCTGACTAACAAGTGCAATGTACGGTCCGTTGTGCATTCGTTTCCGCTGTCATCTAAATCATGCGGCCAATGAACCCAGCCAGATCAAAACCTTCACCCCAAACGGGATAGAGGTGGAGATTTGCTCTTCCGCTTCTGTGGAATGGATACAAATCAGGACGAGACGAGCTGTTTTCGTAAGGCCTCCAAGTCTCTAAATGCGCTGGCACCGGTGAAGATGGGTAGACTATCTTCACTGTAGCCTCTAAAGTCCATTCCTTGTCTATGATTGGATAAGTTGACTGTCGATTTCTTGCGTGCTTGTTTCAAGAATTATGCATCTCACCAATTGCAATCTACCCGCTAGCATGAAGCTTTATACCAGAAATCGTGAGTAGACGACTGATTCGCTGTCGCACATCCTGGGATGCATGCCGGTGCGGGAGCGAACTTGGCGAGAGCCTCAGCAACCGATGGGGCAGGCGCACGCGTGATTTGCACCTTCCACCAGACCCAGGCATCACGGACCCATCAACTCAACACTACCCTCATATATCGGAAATCCGTTCGTGCGCGTCTCAAACAATGACGCTCGTTGCGATGCGCATGTTTCAAACGTCGCAGATAAAGGCCAGTGTTCCAAGGCATCCCCGCCATGTCGCGGTGATCTGCCCAAGGACGCGACAGCTGTGCGCATGCTCGAACATGGTCAATATGAAGTAACAGCCCTGATGCCAGATCTGCCAACGAAAAGGGACCCGGCGCGCCACATGCCGACAAGGCCTCTGGCAGTTTCAAGCCGCAAGCGCTATTGCCTCGTCACTGGTCCACGTTACTGCGAGTCTCCGCTCTGCCTCGAGCGCTTACTCTATTTTCCTGGCCAATCACACCCGGCATCCTACCATTTCGCCTCAATGCGCGCAAGCCTCCACACGAGCTAGCTGGTGAAGTTGACAACCTCCATGGTAGGGATGCGCTGCCATTGGGCGCGTACAGAATGGTCAGGGACAGGCCTCATCTATAACATGCGAGCCACTGTCGTCCTGTGAAGTGCGAGTGGTTCGCTGTTCCTGACGGCTAGACCTCCAGGATTTGCGCATTCTAGAAGCGAACCATCCGTTGCAGGACAACACATTCGTCGACAGGCTGCGACTTTATCCGAATGGTTCGCGCAGTCAGCCTTTCCTCTCTCATCCTTACCCTTTCCTCCAACCTTCTTCTACTACTCTCTTCTAGTATCTGTTAGTCTTTGCTTTTGCCTGCTTCAGGCACCACACTCTCTGTCACGCTTCTTGTTCGACTGCTTTTGATCATTTTGATGATGGGTTATTAGCTGTACTGGTCTACAGCGTGAAAAGAAGATGAATTACGGGAATATGCAAGAGAAGGAACCCAGGTTTCCATGGCTGGCCATCAAGTTTGGATGCTGTGCATCACAAGAGGATTTTGTGGACGATGGGAGAAATGCGCTCAGGGCCGCTGGTAAGTTCGATCCCTTCTTCCACTCTCCATCCCCACCACTGTCTCTTCACTCTGCGCTCTCTTTTCTGCGGTTGTCTCTACAGATTCCTGCCTCGATCATAGCAGTCTGCTGTCCGTTGGTTCCCAACTCCAACGTTCTTGTTGAGATGCACCATGCCACTCGCTTACGCTCTCCTTAATCTGCTTGATGCACGACTATACCCGGGCGATGCTCCAACAGACATCCAACATGTTGGAGCCGCATAGGGCAATCCCGAACGATCCAACATAACGCTAACGTCTTGATGCATAGGGGAGACTGATATGCGCATATGCTACGAGCAACCGCGTCCCGTACCCCAACCTTGCGCGGAGCCAACACTTCAACGCCCATCGACAAGTCAGTCGGTGAGCCGTCATGTCTCACAATGGGTTTCCAACAGTCGCGAGTACGCTACACGTGCTTCGTCTCGTGCAAGCATCTCAACCCTTGCGCGACCAAGGCGCTCCCATTCAAGGCCTAGCATCAGTCGCCCAACCAACTTTCGGCACTTCGACGGTCTTGATGATATGCCTTCAATGCTCGATGATGCTTCCGTGCCTACCCGCCGTCGTCGTAGCTTCCGTCCGCTTGAGCTATCCATCTACCTTCCTGACGGTTGTGGACATCTTTCTCCACTGCCTGACTTCGACGGTGAGGATGCCTGGGCTAGCCTACCGTCGCAGCTGGAGCGTCCTGCTGAAGCCCATGTCCGCGTAAGAGACTCACGTACAAGTTCTGTATCTTCAAACCCTTCTGCCTCATCATTCGTCATCCAACGTAAACCCGTCGGTGGGCAGTCTCGAAGGAGCAGTGTCCAGAGCCAGAAGAGCACCGCCACCCACGAGAGGAGACTCTCAGGAACCACCATGGGCACCATGGCTACGCCCACTCTAGCATACTTGCCAGAGAACTCGCCGATTGCCGTTGATCAGATGCTTGAGAAGCCCACCATCCAGCGATCGCGCACGTCCGGCACATTGTCGCCTGCCCGTGTGCTTTCACGTCTCCCATCGCCGTCGCGCAATCGGGCCAACACTGCACCAACCTCTCGCCCAGGAAGTCTTCGCCGTACAAAGACTGACGTAGATGATGCCATCCGCGAATTGAACACTATAATCGAAGAGCGCCGTGCCAGCGCTTACCGCTCCCACGCCCATTCACCCGCACTCATCAATCGCCCTCCACCCTCTCCATCTCACCACGTGCCTTACATCGCGCCGTCCATGCGTATGCACGTCCGCTCTGAGACCCTCTCGGACATCGGCTCTGCCTTCTCAGCTCCCCTGGGCTTCAAGCCACTCGCCGCCACCCCAGAAGCTGCCGCGCCTCGACGAACAACGATGGGACTCACACTCTCCCCACCATCCTTCGCTCACACCGGCCCCTTGACCTCGAACCCCATCACGCCGCCACCACCCGCTACACCCACCACACCCATCGCCCGCCTAGGAGCCTGGCTCAAGCGCTCCACCTCCACCCTAGCCTCTTCCTCTCGTCCCACGACCCCAAAGACAGCAGACTCCTTCTACCAATGCTCGCCCTACCCGGCCCTCCCTACCTCAACCTCTCGCCCCTCAACATCCGGCTCCCGCACCCTACACACCCGACAAGAGAGCCAAGAAAGCAACGGCACCGCCACTGTAACCCTCTTCTCTACTACATCCTACACCTCCACCCGCTCCGCCTCGCCTACACCAACGACCCACTCTCTCGCCTCCACCGTCGCTACTTGTTCGCCACCCCGCAAACTCCGCCGCGTACCTGCTCCTTTGACGCTTGTAAAGGAGAAGGAGATCGCTGCTGAGGCCGGTCTTTTGAGCGCGACGGCAAGGAAGAGTGGTATCATCAATGTTAAGCCTCCTATGAGCCCCAACTTCGATTTACTCAAGGGTATGGAGATTAGTGCTAAGGACGTTGGCGTTAATGGCAGGGCAAGTGCGATGGTCATGAGTCCAGGGGCTGTTGGTGTTGCCTTCTAAATATCTCTTACTGGTTTTAGCTTTTGTTGGTTTACGGGTCAATGAGGTATGGGTAGCGGAGTTGTATGTCTTGGTCTGGCAACGGAAAACAGGATTTGGGACCGGACATGTCGGACTTTGGACTCGGCTTTTCTGGTATTGATTTTCGGATGGGTACTCTTGATGTTGTCATGTCGTTTTTTGATATCCACTTTCTTCTTCTTCTAGCGACTCGGGCATATACCCTCCGTTTCACTCTCCTGTTGCAAGCTGTCTCGCTTGTACGGAGAGGCGGATGCCTGGGCGTGTATTCTTAGCTACTTATAATTTATAGCCTTTTGCTTTCTATTCTACCAATTCAATGTCGTGAATTGCTAGAATGACTTCCTTCGCAGCTTCCAGTGTTGGGGCTTGCTCGTGTATGGGGCATCTGGAAGGGGATGACGCTATGCCCTTTAGGGCGTAGTGGCACCAGGGACCATGATGATCTGTGTCTCATTCTACAACGGATAAACAAGGGTAGGAGCATAAATCATCTTCGAACTACTGATTCATCAACATGTAATAGTCTGTATACTGCAAGTTGTAAGGTGCGAGAGCTTCTGCTCGTGTCTAGATGTCTCATGTGCACACGCAACTGCCCACCTAGGCACCTGCATGAAAGTGCGGCTACCACACTACACAGTCCCTGGAGTGTAGGAGCTACCAAGCGTTCGCAATATTGGGAAGAGCGATCAGATTCATTTGCCATCACGGGGGCACTAGGGGTGGTTGGAATTTGTGGCGCATTCTACAAAAGGGTGTGAGTAGAAATATGCATTGTCTTGTAGTCCAACTATGCGCTAGCAGATGATAGTGTGTATGCAGCAGCTTACGAATCTCGACACGAATGCCTGCCAATCCTGGTGCGGATGTACTTGCGAGTGATGCGAAATGGACTAATCTACTATGTGAAGGCGTCTCATCGCAGTCTACCACCGCGCCTGCCACGTAGCGTACGAGGCACTTCATCCCACGCGAGCATCGTGATTGCTTCATCCTTACCTAAGCAAGAGCTTGAACCCGCGAGCTCTTTCACCTTCAATCAATCGATTTGTTTACTCTTACATTGATATATTCCCAACAGCACTGTTGCATGAGTAAGTGAGCGCCCGGCGAGAAAAGCTGAATACTGACCTGGCAAGATCATTAGTCTTCCTCACTCGCATTTCGAACACAGTATCGACTCCAGAATCGTATCGCATCTCCCAAGGCGTATCAATACTCATATCAACACGATCCACACTCTCGATATGACTAATGATGTTGATATGCCTTCTTCTGACATCGATGGCTCGAATGCAGATCTATACGCGATGGACCTTCCTTTATCGCTCGCCGTTGAACTGGCCGCACAACAGGCGACAGTTCATTGCGCAAATGTCAGCGGTTCAACAGAATCGGAGCAATTAGAACTTCAAGCTACTGCAGATCCTCCGCCCAGTCCTCCTTTCTTCAAACCAGCATCCTGGAACGCGATTGATGCCGCCACCGCGGAATACTATGCCAATATGCAGCGGGAGATGCAGGAGATGGAGCAGGAGATAGCCGCACAAGAGCTTCGCGCTGTGAAGCGTTGTCTAGATCTGCGACGTATCATCGCTCGCACCGCCAAAAAGAAGATTTTCGATTCCGAGCCGCTCGTTGTACCCAGCTCCTGGTCGATGTCGGGAGTTCCCCTAAAGAGCTTGGTGAAGCATCCTTTTTTGCTTGAGGAGTACCTGGATGGCGAGCATTTTTCCTGCGAGGCGATCAAAATTCGAAGGGAATGCCTTAAACGCGAAGAACGTGGTTCATCAGAGATCGAGCGGCTCACCGTTCTGGAGGAACACGCTGTGGAAATTCAGACGTCGCGAGCATTGCTTGATCTCTTGCTTGAAGCCATTCAACATGCAACGCAAAAGCTCATCTTGGAGCTTACAGAAGGCGATAAGACTACGAAGAGACCTGTCTTGGATCTATGTCTTCGCCTGGTGGCTCATTCGACCCACACAGATGATGATGGTGAGCTCATTCGGGCCGTGGAAGCGATCAATGATATCGAACAAGGACATATGCAGTTGCAATACGATAACGTTTTGGAACGGTCCAAGGAAACTTCGTCAATGTCTTCGATACCTCATGCAGTCGCTCCACCAGACTCACCACCGCCTCGTCACATCTGTCTTCCAGCAGAGCCAGCGTCGTCGCCACCACCGGTTGAGACATCCCCACCCAAGGATCCGAGTCGGCTGCGTGTAAAGTTCCAAGAGAATTTGGCATTGCTCAGTTCAGGTAAGCGATATGCAATCCAGCCCTTCAAACCAGCATACTAACTCCGTGATACCAGGTAAATGGAGAATGCCAGGAAAGAGCCAATCAAAACCCTCGCCTAATTCACGCAAGCCACTGAGTAGTCAGTCTTTACGAGGTAGAAGTCACCACAGAGCCACCGACATATGCCATTTGACACATCCCATCGTCATGATGGCCCTCGAACCGCCGCCTGTAGCTTCGAGGCCCGCCGACCTCAATCCCTCTCCTCACACCATAATCCGCCCTGCGGCTTCAAGACCGACGCCTATCAGGCCGGAAGTGACGCTCTCACCGGAGTCTTCGCTCGCAAATACTGGCAAGAAGCGTCGGGCAAGCCAGGAACTGGCTGCTACAAGCGATTGCGAAACAAACCCGACCAAACGACCCAACAGGAATGAGCGTGATGGAAACACCCACTCCGCGCAAGTCGAAAGTCGCGATGCCAATGTCGAAATAGGTGTGTCTATGTTTCACAAGTCTTCTCCAGTACGCCATCCTGCTAATCAATTCAACAGGCAACACAGCGCGACCGACGTGTCCTACTCCGAGCCCCCAGATGCAAGCAGCGCTTGCAGAGGCATGCAGGAAGAGGGATGAGCGACAGTCGAACGTAAGGAAACATCTGAGTGACAAGCGCGGTGAGTCATTACGGGAGAAACGGTGGAGGAGATCTGAGAATTCAGACAATGAAGAATAGACGAAACACTTTGGAAGCTGGGCGGGACTGTTATTTTGGGTAGGATCAGGTATGGTGCTGGCAGTGAGGTCGTGGTATTGCGCATTGTAAGGTCGTGAAAGGACGGCGAGCATCGGTATCATTATTACCACCATCAAGCTCAGAAAGCTGCTTTACTCCATCAACGCTCTTGATGCTGCGTAACTGTGGTTTTACGTGTGCTGCGTCTCTTCCCTCGTTCCCACACATGTGTTCTCTGTTGTTGAGATCTATACACCTTATTCAAGGAAAACACTGAACATCCTAGAGTCTACATTGACGTTGAGTTGCCGTCTTCGCAGGCTTTCATGTTGATGTAAGCTCCAGAGTGATCACCGTTTCCCGTCTATGTCGTGTATGAGCTGTAAAAGACGCAGTAGAAGTAGCGTATCTTCACATAACGTAACAACCGCGTCGAACCGGTTTATATACTCACAAGCCGTACATACGTTCCCTTCCGCAGGCCGTCCAGATCAGTGCCCAGTCCACGTGCATTCCTCCCATTCGCTCCCATCCTCTCTTCATTCAAGGTCCACGATCCATCGTGCACCCGCCTCTCCTGTGTACTCCACCGCCACAACTCCCAAGCCGCGCCTCCTATACCACGCATAAAGACACCCATCGCGCCATCCCCACACGTGTCTTATCTCTCCCACCTGATTGACAGCCCTCCGCCACGCCTAGCGGATGTCGCCGCTCCAATCTCCCCAACCACGCGCTTTCGGACCAATCACCGTCCCACCTTCCCAAAGAAGCTACAGCCTCGGCCCGCGCCAAACCAGGGTCCAGCGCTGCACTCCGACCAACCAAACCACGCGCGTCGCTGCACGCGTCGAAAACATGCACAAGAAGTCAAGAGAATCAGTGGTATTGCCAAGGGCTATCGGCGCTCGCGCATGGCCGGTGGCATGTTGCTTCCTGGCTGTGATAGGCAAGTCGCGAAGATGAGTTAGTCGAATGTGAGGTGGGGAGGTGTTTAGTAACGGATGGGTCGGACGGCCAGCGGCGATAACTGTCAGGAACAGGTCAAGTGGAGTGTAGCGCGATCGTCATTGATAGACAGCAGCGGGACCGGGTTCTTGGAACGCGCTTTTTGACTTGGTAGCATGGTGGCATGCGAATTATAAGAAGATAGGGCCGGAGCCTCAATTCTGGAATACGCTATTCCGGTTCATACCTTCGTTTTTACTCTTCGTCATGGCGCCTTTGACGCGACTTCTCGCCCTTTCGGCTTCGGTGGCGGTTTCTACTGCGCTGACGATTGCGGAGATTAATGGGAATAAGTTTCTCTCGCCGTACAGAGATCAGACCGTTTCGAATGTTACTGGTGTTGTTACGGCGAAGGGACCCGATGGTCTTTGGTTGCGATCGACACAGCCTGACCGCGACGAGCGGACATCCGAGTCTGTATACGTTTTTGGTCGCACGTTTGGTGCGAACTTGACGGTTGGTGACACTATTGTTGTGGGAGGAAAGGTGGTCGAGTACCGCTCGAACAAGGACTACATCTACCTGACTCAGCTTTCAACACCAGTATTGCAGGGGCGACTCAGCTCGGGTGCTGCCGTGAAGCCGCTGGTCATCGGAAAGGACACACGCGACCCTCCGAACGAGCAATACAGCAGTCTGGATGGCGGAGATGTTTTCGCCGTGCCGAACAACGTCTCGCAGATCAGCGTTGCGAACCCGGAGCTGCAGCCCAAGAAATTCGGGCTTGATTTCTGGGAGAGCTTGACCGGTGAATTGGTCACTGTCAAGAAGCCTACTGCGCTTACCAAGCCCAACCAGTACGGCGACACCTGGGTAGCTGGAGACTGGAAGGTTTCTGGTCGCAATGACCGTGGTGGATTGACCTTGACCGACAAAGACGCCAACCCAGAGGCCATCGTTATCGGAACTCCTCTCGACGGAACCAAGAACCCCACTGGCACCAAGATGGGCGATTCAGTCGAGGAGATTACTGGTATCGTCAGCTACGCTTTTGGCTTCTACCGCATCCTCCCAACTACCGCTATCAAGGTCACTAAGAGCCAGACGCCTGTTCTTCCTCCGGCGACCAAGCTTGTATCGAGCGGCAAGTGCGATGGCATTACCTTTGGCGACTACAATGTCGAGAACCTTGCCCCTACATCTGACCACCACCCTGATCTTGCCAACCACATCGTGAACTACATGAAGAGCCCAGATATTCTCTTCATCCAGGAGGTACAGGACGACAACGGTCCCACCAACGACGCAGGTAAGTGCTACAGAAACCTTTCACAGCGTTGCCGTTTTCCTTGACCGAATGTCGTACCCGGGGACGGGGCGCATACGAGCCGCACTCCTCTCCCGCGTCGCACGCATTGAACAGAATCGTCTGACATGTCTAGTCGTATCCGCAAACCTTACCCTCAGCACACTCACAGCTGCCATCTCAGCAGCCGGTGGCCCAAACTACACATTCACCGATATTGTGCCTGTTGACGATCAAGACGGTGGCCAGCCCGGTGGTAACATCCGCGTCGCCTACCTGTACAAGCCGAACCTGATTCGCCTCTACAAGCCCAACCCGGGCGGTCCGCTCGATGCCAACGAAGTGCTTGCTGGCCCGACATTGAAGTACAACCCTGGACGTATCGAACCGGCAAATGACGCCTGGACAGCGAGCCGAAAGCCGTTGGCTGCACAGTGGGAGGTCATCGGAAAGGCCGGCGCGAAGAAGCCGAATGTGTTCTTCACGGTCAATGTGCACTTTGGCTCAAAGGGAGGATCAAGCAGTTTGCATGGAGATGCTCGACCACCAGTCAATGGTGGCGTAGGTGAGTTCATCAATCTGAGTAGATTCGTGCAACAGTCGTTAACGATATGCTTCTAGATGATCGTCTCGAACAGGCGCGTCTCACCGCGAATTTCGTCAAGGTACGTTGATAAGTCGGTTGCGGCTCTATGCGGCAAGGCGGCGCGGAGAGGGGTGGCTGCAGCACGCTTCTCGTACCTCCGTCCCTCGGTGGTACCAAGGACGCCACGCTCGCACGAAGGGAATGCCTTTTCTTGCCCCTGAAGCTATGAAGTTGGAGTGTAGATGAGAGCACGGCTGACGTTGAATTGCAGGACATCCTTTCCAAGGACAAGAACGCCCGCGTCGTGACTGCAGGGGACTTTAACGAGTTTGCCTTCGTGCAACCCCTCGAAGAGTACACCAAGATCTCAGGGCTCAAGGATCTAGACGAGGTAGTCCGCGAGGACGAGCTCGAGCGCTACACCTATCTCTTCGACATGAACGCTCAGGAACTGGACCACATGTTCGTCTCGCCGTCCTTGGCCAAGAAGAGCAGGGCAGACTTTGAGCACATTCATGTTAATACATGGCCTGAGTATGATGCGCAAGTCAGCGACCACGACCCATCGGTAGCGAGACTGGACGTCTGCGCTTAGACGATGCGTTTCGATAGTTTGCTAGACGCGCATAGCCGATGTCCGCGTCTGATAATGCAGATATGTAAATACCAAGCGACAACCAGACCCTGATTCTAGATGCTCTCGCGTAATTGAAGATGAAAAAAGCAATCACTGTGTGTTGGAACTTACCTTTCGTATACTGCCAGAAGGCATATTGCATGTGTTGAGATGTCAGTACGCAGTATTGATACCATGTTTCATTGCGGCGTGGTTGGCCAATCTCTCTTCTACCATGTTTACGAAGAGACGAGAGAGCACGTTCCCGATGCTGACGGCTGCTTACAACAAGCTAGGGAGCCCTGTCGCAGGTGGGCGTATTTTGGCATGCATTCGACCTGTGCCGCAGCAACGCAACTAGATGATCGCGCAGCACGCAATTAGGAGCTGCGGAACGTTGAGATGGGTGGAAGCAGGCAAGGGGCTCAGTCAACGCTCGCTGATCTTTTGGATCCCATCCGGCGGACGGCCACGCGACAACCACATGGACGATCGGCTTGGTGCGCTGTTTGGCGTTTCTAGGCATGACATCGTGTGCGCCATCCAGGTGTTTGGATTCGTAGGCTATTCGCCGGGGCAGCGCAACGATTACAAACTGCCTGCGGTATCGCCGTGGGCCACGTGCGGGTAGTCCAGAAGTCAATGCAAATGCCGTGCCCAGATGTCGCTTGTTAACGGTAGCCCGGGTTCAGAGACCGTCGCAAGTAGCCTCAGACCAGTGCTGTCGCTATCCATGGTGCAGGGTGGTGCAGGGTGCTTGACGCTGCCATACAAGAACCAGCAGCTTCCATTGTTCCGCTCGCGCCGTGGGCGTTGGACGGCACTGGCGAATTGCAGGAGGCCAGTGCTCCATTTATCCGATGCAGCCATCTGGGCTCTCGTCAGCTTTATCCCAGTAGTGGACAGCGGGATTTCCAGAGAGCACCAGAGTGCGCGATGCCTGGCGAGCGGGGCGGCCTATGTGAGTCCGGCCGACTCTAGCGCTGCCAAGCCACCCCACAAAACCCCCGGATGATGGGCATGGCGGGGAAGAGTCCGCTGTTTGATGCGCGCTGTGTTGAAAACTCAACACCAGACCGTGGGAATCGTGTGAGATTTGGGCGCTGCGACACGACGTGACTATAATTACTGAGCGAAGCTCAGCGAAAAGCTTCGTCCTGCCGGCTGAAGAGAAACACCCTGTCGCCCAATCCTTATCCGCGGCTCCATGCGTGAGGGCGTTGTGCCAAGGTCTTGGTGGGCGTTTTTACGAGGCTTCGAATGGCCTCGTCGGCGGTGCCCAGAGATGCCATTTAACGCAAGTCCCGGTCGTTCTGGAACGCAGCAAGTTCCCAATACATGCGCTTGGTCCGGAGCGAGGAGGAGCTCTGCCTAAAGAACGATATGGTGGAATAATTGCTTTCGTAGGGGCCGCAGTGGCATCGGTCCGCACTCCTAGGATAGGGATTGCAGTTGGGAGGCTGAAACCCAATCTACGGATACGCGCTTCGTTTGGATCCGCTGAGTAGACGTGCAAGGTGATCGGTGAAGCGCGAGAGAGGGTGGACTTCCGCAGCGAGTCGGTTGGTGACAGATTTGACAAGCCAGAGGCAACGTGGTACTGCAGCCGATAGCGCCAAGCGAAGGCGCGTCAAGATATCGCGTCTTCGCCCTCTTCGGCGCTCTTACCACCGCCACGCTCGGACGCAGCAGCAGACGGGCTAAGTCAGATCCACAATCTTGTCCCATCCAACCGCCCCATGGGGTCCCGGGTTGCGCTAGGTTAGCTGGTCATATCAACCCTAGCAGGGTCCGTCTCGTTTCGAGCGACACACCCACGGCGTTCGCGAGCCTGAGTACATATAGAGACACTTGGCTGCCCCTCCTGCGAACGTTTCCTCAGACTCTTGTACTCCAGTCCACCCTCAGGCACCAATCATCATGGCAGCCGTACAGCAACACTCCAGCCTCGAGGTCCACGAGGCCAACGAGAAGGGCCAGCACATCTACGCCAACGACATTGACAGCTCTCGGATCAGCACACCTGGAGATGTCGATGACCTGCCCGACCCAGACGCAGGCAAATCTGATGCCGAACGCGCCGCGCTTGTACGACACGCTCTTATTTCTTCGTCCCGTAATTCGCTGACTTCTGGTAGGACAAAGCATTGGTCTGGAAGATGGACAAGTGGCTGATCCCGTGGCTGTCGCTGTTGTATCTGCTCTCCTTCTTGGACCGGACCAACATCGGTAATGCTCGTGTCGCGAAGATGGAACCGGCGATCGGCATGGACGGTCGCGACTACAACGACGCCTTGACCATCTTCTTCGTCTCCTACGCCGGTTTCGAGCCGCTTACCAACATCGCAATCAAAAAATGGTCTCCTCGTGTTTTTTTCACGGCCATCATTCTTGCTTGGGGTGTTTGCATGACACTCATGGGTCTTGTCCAGAATAAAGGTGGCCTCCTCGCATGCCGTTGGTTTCTGGGTATTGCCGAGGCTGGTCTATTCCCCGGTGTCAACTACTACCTTTCGTAAGATGTTCCTTGCCAACAAAGCTCGTATCGTTCACTGACAGTTGCATAGTTGCTGGTACAAGCGTCAGGAACTTGGTTTCCGCGCTGCTTTGTTCTTCTCGGCTGCAGCGCTTGCTGGTTCTTTTGGTGGTCTCTTGGCTGCCGCTATCACTCAGATGGATGGAGCTGGTGGTTATGAGGGCTGGCGTTGGATCTGTATGTTCACACAATCTGACCTTTTGATTGAAGCTAACATGCGCAGTCATCATCGAGGGTTTAATGACTGTCTTCGTCGGCATCTTCTGTTGGTGGATGGTCTTCGATTTTCCCGATACGGCCCGATTTCTGACAGCCGACGAGAAGCTGCGAGCTCAGCGTCGCCTCAAGGCCGATGGACAAGCCCGCGCCAAGGTCGGGGGCATTGACCGCCGACACGTTATGGCCGCCCTTCGTGACTGGAAGACCTGGGGATACGCTGTCATCTATATGGGCTGCCTGTGCCCGTTGTACGTCTTCTCGCTCTTTCTCCCTACGATTCTACTCGGTATGGGCCACAAAGGTACCAAGGCTCAGCTCCTGTCCGTCCCTCCTTACGCTGCTGCTGCCGCCCTGACCGTGGCTGTTGGATGGTTCGCCGACAGGACTAAGCTGCGTGGTATCTCTAATCTCGTGGTTTCGGCGATTGGATGCGTTGGTTTCGCTATGTTACTCGCCACCACCAACCCGAAAGTCCAGTACGCTGCCACGTTCCTCGGTGCCATGGGTATCTACCCCACAGTCTCCAACACGCTGACTTGGGCCTCCAACAACGTCGAGGGATCATTGAAGCGTGGTGTTATGGTTGGTGTCGTGGTCGGGTGGGGTAACATGAACGGTGTCGTCTCGTCCAACATCTACGATCCCAAGGAGAATCCGCACTACCGTACCGGCCACGGCATTGTGCTCGCCTACATGTTCTTGTTCCTCTTCGGTGGAACCCTCTTCATGCACATTGCGCTCAAGCGTGAGAACAAGCTAAGGAAGGCGGGCAAGCGCGACCACTGGGTACAGGGCAAGACCGAGGAGGAGATTGAGGATATGGGTGATGTGCGGCCCGACTTCTACTACACCACCTAAGCGTTGATGGTGGCATCATGTACTCGTCCATTCGATATCCGTGTGCGCGTTCGGTAGTATAGCAGTTCTTCCAAAACTCTAGCCCAGGAGAATGGGTCACTTTCCAAGTCAGTCTTGTTTGCAGAGGGAATAGTGAGGCTAGTGATCCAACGTCAACCACACTTACTTCTCTCCTGAAGAGGCTTTCCGATCGCGTGAATACAGTCCTCTGGCGTTCGTGAAGTCTTGGTGTTGAGAGCTGTCGCGTTGACCTCGGGAATTACAGTGGAACGGGCAGCCACACACTAGCCGCACCCACTGTGCCGCTCGTCCGAATTACCGTCAATCACGCATCGCGCAGAACGTTGATCTGGAAAAACACGCTTCGATGGGGTCCATTTGCACGAGTTCGCAGGAATGCGCCTCGAAAGTATGGAGTTGAAGAGCTGTGGCACTTCTACTGTCGTTGCGATGTTCGTGGGAAGGAACGCGATGACGTCATCTGGTTCCTGTGAGAAAAGCGCGTTCTAGCGCTCGACACCAGCAGTTTCCCTTCACTGTCAGACCTCCTCTTTCGCGATTCCTTCAGAGTCTCCCCTCCGCCACGTTTCCATACGTCTTGAATTCTCACATTAGATCCTGCTATTTCGAAGCAGCTCATTTGATCATTTCCTCACAGAAACCATGTCCTCATCTGCACATCCGGTGAACCCGTCGCTTTCGACTTTTAACCTAATAGTACAAGATACTGCAATTCGGTATATGTATTTCGGACGTTTCGAAACTAACGAAGACAAGGGAGTGAAAATAGACGAAGAGATGCGCGCGCGGGCAACGAGCACGACGACCATCATATACGCTGGGTTCGCCCCACAATTATACGCCATCTCGAGGTCTCTAATTTTACGCCAGGACAACACCCAAGCCCATGGCACATCTCAAAGCATCGGCCTTGCAGGAAATGGTTCGCTTGCCTTGCAGAATGCGCTGATAGAAGACCGCCAAGGCATTCCACGGAGCCGCTTCCGGCTTATATCCGCGGATGAGTATTTCGAAGGGAGCTCAGCGCCTGAGGACGACCTAACCGAGGATGGTACGTTTTCGTTTAACCCAACGTGCCAACATCTCTCGGATATGCTCGACGACAGGTCGTTCCTCTTGGTAACGACTGGGAAAACAGAGAAGGCTAGCGCTTTGGAAGTTGTCTGCGCGTACTTGTCAATGCTTCGTTGCTTTCCTAAGACATCACAAACTGATCAGACAACCTCCAACAGCTTCAAATAACCGGATTCGATCATTTTTTAAATGGCAGAATGTGCAACATATTCGGTAAAGACAGATCAAACTCGCACTGAGTCGCAGGAGCCAAGAAAAAAGACGTTCGAACAAAGACTAGGACACCACACAGGCATATACGGAAAGTCCAACAGCCCGGCTACATCAGTTGGTCTGCAAGCCGAAGTCCTTCGCCGTAAAATTGCTCTTGCAGGAGAACATGCGACGGCCGCGAGAACGGCTACCACAGCTGGCGCAAGCGTAATCGTCCGTGGTATCGGGCGTGCACTTGCCCTGAGAGCCACTGCCATCCGCGGCCTCCATTTCGAACCCTTTATCCTCTACTCAGGTCATTAGCTTGGGACATGGTGGTAAACCAACGGATTCCCACCATAGGTAGTCCAGTGCATGCCATTCAAGGTATGCACTTCGAGCTCGGTAATCACACTGTCCCAACAAGCGCAGCCACCTCCTGGATTATTGCCTTCGCAACGAACTCCGCCACCACTCGCGTCATCCGTCCCGCTTAGACTGGATGTTCCGCAAACATCGTTACAGTCCGGTGGGCCGTCAAAAAACTTCCACTCCACCTGGAACTGCGTCAGCTATGCTCTAACTCCAGGGACAATGCACGTCTTACGTAAGCTTCACCTGTGACGTTGCTGTCTTCGAATGTGTAGATCACGAAGTCCGCAGTGACGAAACAGAAGACAAAGAAGAGGAAAGGAAGGATTAAACGCCTTTTGATGAAGATTTAGGTCGTTGCTCTCTGGAAAATGTTGGAAAGGTGTATGGAGTGAAGGGGTAAGGTTGGCTCGATCTCGCACTTTACACGGCGCCAGTGCCGGCTTTTCTCTTCTCATAGCAGCACCCGGACGCTTTATCCAGGGATGCTACCGCTCTCACAATTGGGCTGATCGAAAGTCCATCGTTGACGACTGGTTACTCCTGGCCTTCATATCGGTGCGTGCGAGAGGTACCATGCAGCATTCCCCGCTTGCTTCGCTCTTCGTCGACGACACTTGACAACGGAAATTGCAAACAATGCACGCCCGGAAGTGAACAGACTCAAAATGACACGGAGTCGCTCAATGAGGGCTCATGGATCCAAGATCCACGCGGACCGAGAGGCTGAACAAAGTAGCTGAGCTGTCAAGACGATGCAGTACCTATGGTTAAACCGCGCAACTGCACCTTGGTTTCACGGCATACCTACCGGCTGAATGACATTCGTTGAGGTCCTGTCACTACAACACGAATCCCCGTAAACTCTCGGCTCTGAGAGAGGTATGTAGAACTTCTAAAGTCTGGAAGGCTTTCTGGGGGAAGCAGATATCTGGAATGACTCCGCCGATAGAGCGGACAGACGGTCACGTTCGACGAAGGAAGGTTTTATTGAGGCAGTACTAGGATTAGGCTACATTGATACACCCGGACAGCAATCGTCAGTGCTGCGGCACAGCACTCGGCTACAGGGGACAATGAGCTTGGCTACAAGAAGCAATTTCCAGACTGCATATCTCTAAAACGTCCACTCTATTCGCGAATCACTCTGCATCACATTCAACAACTCTTGTCCATTGGATGAGAACAGAAAGAGAAAACCAGGCAAGCATTTGAGCATCCGAGAGCAGACGAAGTGTATCGAATGCAGCGATGGAGTTGAAAATAGACTACATTTGTGAGTTTGACAACCGCCATAACGCTTTTGTATTCAACCAGCTATTTGACCAGAGAACTGATAACAGTAACGACAGTGTAGAGATAACAGTGACAGTGTAGCTAATGTTTGCACCTATTTGGCAGGGATAAAGCTTTCCGGAGTAAGCTCAGACTTGCACGAAAAGAGACCTCTCCCACCCTTTCCATTGGGAAAGCAAACACACTGATACGTATCGGCACCAGTAGGCGTACACTTCCCGAGTGAAGCCCCGCCACCCGCTGGCTCCATCTCGTATCCTCTTTCTTCTATTCAGCTAGTGTCAGCCTCGAGTAGTGGTCCATTCAAGAATAGTTACGTTGAGGCTTACTGTATATCGTAAAATGGACTGGCGGGTCACTCCACTTGCTGTTCATCTCCAGCTCTAGGATCTCGCCCTCGCCGCCAGAGCATCCGAATGGCGATTCTTTGGGCGTCTTGCATCGCGCACCACCATCACTTGCGTCTTCCGTTTCGGTCAACCAGCCACCTTTGCCATCACCGTCACATACGTCGGCACAGTCTGGCTCGCCCTTGAGAAATAGGAAGGCATTCTGGGTTACATTAGCATCTGCAGCTTACAACCAGATAACTGAGCATATCGTACGTAGACTTCGCCGGCATTGGTGTCGTCAAAACTGTATATCAAGAAGTCTGCCGCTGAGAGACTGATCATCGCGGCGAGGGTTGGTACAATGAGACGCATATTTAACAAGCCGAATTGAGATGTGGAATGGTCTTTGAGAGTTTTGAAGTTGAGAGCCGGATGTTCAGTAGGATAACGGCTCGGTAGGCGTTGCTTATATACATGCCTTGGTAGGTAGCCTCCGCCCTGTCTTCACCCTGCGCGCGTTGATTCTCTATTCTGCATCGCCTCCACTGTACATTGCAGCAATAATAACACCAACCGGAATCGCCACATCGTATACAGTTCTTCGCTGCCCATTCGTGCAGTAGAGTTTAGCCTGTCTGCACTTCCACGTACGTGTTTGTTGGGATCTCTCACATCAAAACAACCTCTTACACGACATAAGAAGAGGGGATGCCAAGTATCTCGTGTTGATTTGCCATGATTGATCCCCGAGAATAGAGTGCTCTACTTCGAAGCCGAGTATATACCCAGAGGCGCAGTCATGCAGTGTAGGGCATCCCAAAGTATGCCAAGGTTTCCGTGTACGGCCAAGCGATGCGAAGCAATTATATATTTCAGGCTAGTATTGGGCTATCAAGGCTTCATAGCAACAGGCCTCCGATTACACCAGCAGCGATGCTAAGAAGACCTCCACCAACCACACTCTTAGCATTGGCAGCGCCAGTAGCATCTGCCGCAGCGGCACTAGCAGTTTGGCTCACACTTCCAGAATTCGCTGCAACACCTGTGCTAGCACTCATCTCTTCCACAAATCCAGACATCGGATGTGATTTGTACAAAGTAGCGGTGGATGTCGCAGCGTCAGTGGTAGTAGCTTCTGTGGCCTGGCTGAGTTTCTCTACACCAGCCGTGATCACTAATTCGAACGTGCCTACAGCTGAGCCACTGTATGGCTCTGTGCTGCTGCCGGGAAAGTTTGCCTCGGTTCCACCAGCCGTCTCTTTACATATCGCGCTTTCGGGCATGATCACGCAGTCCATTGTAGCGGTAAAGTCGGACTCCGGGCTTGGGTCTCCCATGTTGAGATTCCAAGTCGAAGGACCGAAGACGAGGGTTTCGGCTGGAAAGAGACCACAGTCGATGGAGGTAGCGCAGGCGAGTGCAAGAGTCGTAGCGGTGGGATTCGCGGTGACAACGGAGCCGACCATGTTCGGCAAGACTGAGCCTTCGAAGATGTCGCCGATCCATGGGACTGACATAGTTGCTGGGATGTCTTGTTGCGCAGCAACTAGGCCGATGAAGGAGACGAGGATGAACTTTGAAGCCATGGTGACTGGATCGATCTTGTGAAGAGTACGAAGTTTGAAAGAGTGAAGTTGTCGATGAGACACAGAATTTGTAACGAGTGACTGTACGAAGAACGAGCGACGATGAGCGATACCTACAATTTGTCTACAGCGAAACTTCTTATGTATAGAATTTTCGCGTCGCGAGGCCCTCCATACTATCGTGAATCAAGCTCTTGTGGCGTTCAATAGGGGCGGCTGGCGCCTGATCTTTAGCGACCTCGGTATCTCGCAAGTTCCCGCTCCCGCGGAGGCTCAACGCACATCTTATACCGACACAAAGGCGAGGCTCTATAGAAAGCTATGCTGTGGATCGTGCCATACCGCTGCGGCTCGCTGGCTATCCAAAGGCAAACATAGGCCGTAGACGCGCCCTCGTTGTGCTTGTTGACATTTCGGTAGTCGTACGATGCATCTGTAACCGAGGGGGCTCGTGCGCAATTATTCGACATGTTCTTTCGGACTCTGGCCCGCTTGTTCCAGTAAATTGTCCCACCATGTGAAGTACGGCTCGTAGCCTCCACCGCCTCGTGCATGATGGAGGCTGTGCTTTCTTGCTCCGCCTCCCCAACCCTTGGGTAGTATCTTGTCATAACCCCACGGTAGATCCAGCCCCGAATGCAGCTCGACTAATAGCCATACGAATATGGGTACAAACAAAGTCCGCGTGAAGACATGGCTCTTTATGATGTTGAGGCTGAAGTTGGCCAGCAGCACCAGGCCCAGTCGCTCGAGAATGTGCAACTGGTTGGTAATCTGGGGGTGTATCTCGGCGTGTCGATGGTGCGGTGCGTGCCATCGCTTGACCACGGGTATGACGTGAAGCGAGTAGTGGAAGAGGAAGAAGAGCGCATCGTAGAGGAAAAAGCTCGTCGCGAGCTCGAGGGCGATTCGGCGGCTCGTAGGAGGAAGGTCGGGAAGAGCGCGTTGCGTTTGCAGCGGCGAAGACATCGTCATGTTGTGCAGTGTTGGCACCAGAAACGTATGGTGATACGCCGTAGTGGTGTTGTTTGCTGCGATTGCTGCCGCGGCCGCGTGGTAATTGCCCGACTCTAGCATTGCAGTAAGCGGAACATCGGCAAACTTCTTGATCATGGTCAGATCCATGAGCAGCAGCGGCGTCATGTAGGTGACAGCCTCGCCCCATCGTCGCGAAGGGCGTCGCATCCCATGTGGCTTCCTAGCTGCATCTCCCTCTTTCGTATCCTGCTGAACCGCAAATCTCCATTGCGGGTTTCGCATGAACACAATCGTCATAGACACCTCGATTACTGCGTAAAGAAGGACTGTCCATATCGTCTCAAAGGTTGACAGACGATATAGAGGGTTTCGTATCAGCCATTGCCACAGAGGTGTGAGAAGAGGCTGGTATAAGTCTGGGAAGGCGACGGAAGAGAGAAACAGGGTTCCTAGAGCAGCTCTATACATCGAAACCATGATTGCATGCGATTCTGCGTCAAGGGAAGTCCATGGTGTGTTGAGTCGCATGCATTTGCCTTCTTTGGCGCTCTCTGGGCATTCATGACTCTTGACGTCATCCGATCGGAACGGTTCCGAAGGCATTCTATCTCGAAATTGCATCTCACCCATCACCATCATTCGCTATCCAGCCGACATCTACCGCAGTCATGTTAGATATCCAGCTTCGACCGATTAAAGACACGCTCTTCGATTCTATCACGCCACTCGTCCCCTCCATTTGCTCGCCACTAGTTATCACGTTTCTGGCCTTTTCCTCGGGTGTGATCTCCTGTATTCACGCTGCATCCAACAATACTTTAGCGAGTATCATATTCTGGGCACTAAACAGGGTACTGGATTGTCTCGACGGCGCTGTCGCCCGCAAACGCAACCAGTCTTCGGATCTTGGCGGCTTTTTCGACCTCTTGGGCGACTTCATCGTCTATTCAGCCATTCCCATATCCTGTGCTTTAGCACGTAATGATGAGCCCAATGCAAAGAGCATCTGGCTCTCAGTGGCTGTGTTAGAATCATCCTTTCACGTCAACAACTTCGTCTTGTTCTACATTGGCGCCATTCTCGAGAAGCGCAAGGGCAGCGGGAAAGATGGAAGCAGGGTCAAAGAGCTGACCAGCGTGGCAATGCGACCAGCACTTATCGAAGGGACGGAAAGCGCGGCTTTCTTCACAGCCATGGTCATGTGTCCTCGCTATCTACAGCATCTCTCATGGACTATGGCCCTTTTAGTATGCTTAGGCATTGCTCAAAGGACAAGTTGGCTTGTACAGGCGCTAAGCTAAACGGTATCGAATGGAACTCGCTACAGAGAAGGAGAGGCCGCTTTCTGCTGCATGATGCCCTTCTCTCGAAGCCTCGAGATGAGACTTCGTGCATTGCCTTTACAAGCCGCAAGCTCCGAGTTGCTCATCACCTCTGAGAGACTACCATTGCTTCCGCTCGACACAATGGTCGGATAACGGATGTTGTTGGACTCGATGAAGGTCTGCACCTGCAAATGGTCAATACTTAGATCCCAGTACTCGGAAGGTCCCATCGTGACCACGAACCTCTTCTGACAGCTCATCTCTATGCCATTGCACGATGTTGTATCCAGACTCAGCCTCTATTGCTTTCTTCGCTTCTACCCAAGCTGGTGTTTCTTTCAATGATAATCCGCCATGTGTAATATCACCTGCGGGAATCAGCATAGTTTGTCACATTATCAGACGGATGAATTCGCCGAGGGAAGCATACAGGCGGCACAAGCTGGATTCTCCTCTGAAGAATGGCAAATCTTTCGATAACCGTACCTCAATTTGCCCATGATAGATGCGTCTGCATTGTATAGGACGTAAAGTGTACGAGACATTCCTGAGACTCGCTCTAACTGAGAATAACGTGATGATGTTGTTTGCGGATCGGGTCCAACTCGGTGGCTGGGATGAAGGGGTCGATGACGTGCATACCGCACGGACCATGAGTGTCACTCAGCCGAGGAGCGCCCAAGAAGCCACCGCAGCCATTTCATCGCCTCCCATCAATACGCTATTTGCATGGCACTCCTTCAGCCCTGAAAAGAAACATTTCGCAATACCGAACCTCGAGGATGCCAACAGATCCAAGCAGGTTCAATAAGGCCGTTTCAGCAGCGCATGCCACAACATCTTCTATCACTGCATTGTTGTTACTGCGATACGCGTCATGGCCGATACTACCGTCACAAAGATCAGCCCCTCAAGACGCTCAGGGAAAGAGCCACCACCTAGACGATTCGCGTAACCCTACGATCAATGGTCACAACAAGTTGGCTAACGCGCTGACTGCATGGGAGACCGCTTACCTCCTGTACGACACTTATGCGATGATTCATGCACGCCGCAAGAAGGACCAGTCAGCAGTTCGCGCTGCCTTACGCGTTGTGGCCCGGGACTCACCCATCACTCTCGTTCATCACGTGCTGCTCTCATCCGCGTTACTTGTGTTGCAAGCGTACATTGCAGCCGGCAAAGAAAAGGGGATGTGGGTGATCACCGCGTTCTTATTGATGAATGGCAGTACACCACTAATGCATGCGCGATGGTGGAACCGACAGCGCACAGGAGCATCAAATACTGCTCTAGATATGGCCTTCTTGGCAACATTCGCGGTTTCAAGATTTGGTGTCGTTTACTGGATATTGACGAAATACGGCCAGCATCATGGCCTTGGTCCGTGCCAAGCGTATGCAATGCTCAGGAAACGATGTCAGACCGGAACCGCTATGCTGGTTGGGCTGAACGCTATCTGGTGGACCATGCTGGCTTTCAACATAGCGAAGAGGAACATCAAGCGACGAATACATTGAAATCCTGCTATGGAGAGCTACGCGACACACGTATCATAATTGGGTCTGACGGTCTCTGAGTCGGCAACTGCTTCATATCTCGAGCCCAATCCTCAGGCATCACCGAATCGTTCGATTCCCACCCTAGCCAACCGCGCACTCCACGCGGTTTGATCTTCCCATCAATCTGGATCCCGAGGCGCAAAAATGTATCTGCTACAGCCAGCGCGATCTCGCGAATCTCATCGCGACCCAAACAAGTCTTTGGACCCGCTCCGTAGGCTACACCGGGCGCTAGGCCCTTGTCAAGATATCGATCTGGGTCGAACACATCCCAAGTCGACCCGTAGGTCGATGGATCACGGCCACCGCCCACGAAGTACAACCAACAGTCCCAGCCCTTTGGTATTTTGATGTCAGCCTGCTCCCCCGGCGACAAAATGATACTATCTCTTGTTGACCGTCTCATAACGCCTACAATGGGCGGGCTAAGTCGTTCGGTCTCTAATAGTATGGCGCGTAAGCGTAGCGAAAGCCTCCCTGGTTCAGTTTCACCAGCCAAAGTATCGGCCAGCGATCGGCCCTCCTTCGTCCGATACAAGAGAAGGTTTAACAGGAAGGCTGTCAAAAGAGATGCTAGCGCTTTGACGGCGAGGCTGCTGGTAAAGAGGACTGAGTGCTTTGCCACATCCTCTGTTTCGCCTTGGCCCGCAACAGCAAATGGACATGCTCCCACATCTTCCTTCATGTGACGCAGAATTCTGTCTTGCAGCTTCTTGTTCGCCTCCTTACCCTTCTTGCGAGGCGAGTGCCAGAAACCTGTGTTGACTGTCACCGGGAACAGCGAAAATTGGCCTCGAAGCATGTCTTCCTGTAGGCTCTCCAGCGTATCGAAGAGACTGTTGTCGCGGTCGAGACCCAGGAATGTTCCAAGCAGTATCTTCCATGAAAGCCCTTTCAGAGACTCATACATGTCTATCGCTGACGTTGACGGCTCAGAAAAATGTTGATTGACCCGCTCGGATACTGCAGGACCTAGCGCTTTCTTGAGAGACTCCATTCTCGCTTCCCATGTTTGACGCATAGATGCATGTTCGTCACCATCCGTCAGTAACAAGTTCGGTGATGGAAAGAACGGTGCCATCAGCTCAGCATATGCGCCACTGGCTTCATAACCTGCCGCATCCTGGGCCAGGACTTGATGGATTTGCGCATGCGAGGAGACAATTGCGACATTGCGATTCAGCACCTTTGCCCGAACAATAGCTCTATTCTCTACGGCCTCCGGGTGCTGTCTTTGGAAATCGATGATACGCGATGTGATGAATGCCTCTGGCGAGTTGTGGAACGAGAAGCTTTCGGCAAACCCGCGCAGTGTCGAAGAGCTACCCAGGGGAAGTTGCGGTTCTGGCTTAGGCATCGTGAACAGTGGATTTGCCTGTGAACTACAGATCGCAGCAATGCCTAACCTCATACCGCAACGGGTATCTCGGCTGCGGGGGTGTGGTGGTCGCTACGTCATCGACTTTACGCCACCGCTTGGTATCCAACGAGTCTAGACACGACTTATCCCGGAATATCTGAGGCTTCACATCTCACTGCAAACGAGATCGCTTGAGAATGGATATGAAACGTCCATACGATGATGGAACGAAACGGCCTTACCAAGACGAGGTGATACCGACGCATCCAACTACTTCCAAGCGATCGCTTCTCCACAACGCCTACGCATACCTCTGCATTGCACTTTTATTTGTGAACTACTTCCTCGCGCAATACGACAAATTCATTCTATCTTACTTCCAGACTTCTGTGTTAGCAGATCTCTCATTGAGCTCGACCCAATATGGCCTTCTCTCAGGCTACGCAACAGGCATTGTCTACGCCATACTCGCTCTCCCCATCGCTTTCCTGTCAGACTATACATCTGCTCGCGTATGGGTTTTGTGCGTTACAGCGGCATGGTGGAGCTTATGCGTCATCTTTCAGTCTCTAGCAAACAACTTCGGACAGTTATTCTGTGCAAGACTTGGAATGGGTATCGGACAGGCAAGTGTTGAGGCACTATCTATCAGTCTCATCAGCGACCTGGTGGGATGGAGGAACGTGTTCATTGGAGAGAGCGTACTCTATGTTGGAGTATACATTGGCGAAGCCATCAGTGGCCAGATTGCAACCGCGTTTACGGAAACTGGCACGAGTTGGCGCACAGCTCTACGAGCCATCGGTATCACGGGATGTGTTGTAGCGGTGCTATTGAGACTCGTCTTGCGGGAACCAAAGAGAAGAGAAAGCCTGGTTCAAAGGCACGCACGCCATCACAGCAACAGCACAGACGAGGATCTCGCCGATATACCACCGCACATCCAAGGTACATCGAGGTCGAAAGCAGCAACGTCTGATCTGCATGCTACTTTCACATACATACTCCGCATGAACTCCTTCTGGCTCCTCATTCTCTCCGCCGGCTTTCGTCAGTTGAGCGGCAACGTCTTCGGATACTACATGCCCAGCTATCTCGGCGATACATATCCTTCGCATACCGAAATCTTCTCGCGTTACGGCATCATCGTCGGTGTCGTCGGATCAGTCGCGGTACTCAGTGGCGGCATCTTGACCTCGGTACTGTGGCCACGTACGAAACTAACGCCTGTCTATCTGACCGGCATTGGAGGTATGATCAGCTCGCTTTTCGTTCTCCTCATGATCTTCTCGCGCGATATTGCCAATGGTTCGGAAGACCGAGGCATCAAGATTCTCTACGGCGTCATGAGTCTTGCGTACCTCACTGCGGAACTCTGGCTAGGCTGTCTCTTCGCGCTCATTGCGCTTCTTCTCCCTCCGCGCTATAAAACATTCGGTCTCGCTATCTGGGGTAGTGTGCAAGTTCTCATTTATTCTTCAGGGCCTCAGATCATTGGCCTGTCGTTGATGGATGAGGAGACAACGAGTGAAAGCTACAGGAGGGTGACACAGTTGTGTTTGGCGATCATTATCCCTACTGGTTATTGGCTAGCTGGTGTCGGGTTCCTTCTCTCGATACCTTTGGTGAAAAAGGACTTGAGGGAGGAGTTTGTTGTAGGGAGGTTGAGTAGTAGAAGGACGATTGGGTTTAGCATCTTCGCAGGGGTGCTGGCAACTGTTGTGATCACCTTGTTCGTTGTAAGCTTAGTGTATCAAGCGTAAACGCTGATAGCGTATCAAGCATGAATCATTCCTTGTCATATTCTACATAGTGATTTTCCGGGAACAACACCATCATCTACTTGAAAGACAAGCCCAGAAGATCTTCAACAGCTGCATATAGCGGGCAAGCATAGTCTGCCTCCAGCAGTGGCCGGACAGTCACACCACTACTTCCGTCTTTGCCCAGCACACCCAACTCTTTGCCAAGCGCACTACCCACTTTGGGCCATCCAACGCCACCAGCGGGGTTCTTCGCAAAGTTTGCCCAAGTCTTCTGCATGAAAGCACTCAGTTCAATCTGTTGCTGCGTTGCAGTACCGAACTGGCTCGAAAGCGGATATGTGCCAAACACCTCAGGAATCTCGGCAGTGTGATAGGCGCCTGGATCGGGGAAGATCCCGACCGAAGGGAAGACGGGTGTGAACTGGTATCGATAGGTTGGGCGACCAGAAATGGCGAGGTAGTTTGCTAGCCTGGCGGTGGTGCATGTGAAGACTAAATCTGTGCCGAGCCTATCGGATAGCTCGTAAAAGTCCGTGATACCCTGTGCAGCATACGCCGCGATTATGGAGTCACGAACGACTTGCGATGTAATGTTGTACTGGTCGAAGAAGTTGTCCAAGGCCGTTTTACCGTCCGTTACACCGGCTACTGCTAAGAAGGCACGTGCTTCGTTCAGGTTCGTTCCAAGCATGGTTGGTACGTTGGCAAATCTGCCAGTGGAGATGCTGAGTCTGACGTCGGGGACTGATGTGCCATCGTTGTTTACAGGTGGGAATGCGAGAGAGTTTGGCTCAATATATGCTTTGATGTCCACGGCAGGTACCTTGCGAAGACACGCAATGTCTGTGCAGCCGAAATGCAGCAACACCTGCTTGTAGTTGACGAGGCCGTTTCCGGGAAGTACCGCGTTCTGAGACTCAAGGATAGCCGATGAGAATGGAAGTGGACTGGGTGGATTGGCCAGCAGTTGCTTCACTGACTCGCCGCCTGCGGATTCGCCGAAGATCATGACGCGGGAAGGATCGCCTCCGAATTGCACAATGTTATCCTGTACCCATTGCAATGCGAATCTCTGGTCCAAGAAGCCAGCGTTCTGGGAGCCGAAGGGTATTTCGGGCGAGTTTGAGAAGCCGAAAACTAAGATTGGGCAAGTTAGATACGAATAATCTCGACGTATCATGACGGAAACACTCACTATTTGTGCGGTAGTTGATAGTGACCACGACGACATCTTCGTTGATTGCTAGGGAGCTTCCGTCGTAGTACTTTAGTCCACCAGTTCCGAAAGCCAAGTTACCCTGCACTTGTCAGCATGCTGTCGAGTCTGAGTAAACCGACAGTAGATGCATACTCCAAAGAGCCAAAACATAACAGCCTTTTTGCTTGAAGATGTCACATCCGGTGGTGTATAGACATTGAGATACAGGCAGTCCTCACTCTCCGCTGGCGGTGGAAAGGTAGGGTCATTGAAGTACTCTATGGTTCTATCGCGAACACCGCCAGTACCAGAAAACTGCTGAATGCATGATGGTTTGACGTTTTGGGCTTGAAGAGGACTAGACCAAGGTACTGCTGCTTCGGGCGGCGCAAATCGAAGAGGAGGCGATTTAGCAAAAGGAACTCCCAGGTAGGCGTTCGCTGAGGCTGCTAACGATGGCTGGTTTGAGGGCTTGGTCGTGGTTCCTATGATGACACCAGAGGCAAGAGTGACTGTTGGTCCGTTCTCAACGGGCGCTGACAGGACTGTTGGGGCAAAAGAGCATAGCAACAGCGCTTTGCTCAAGGACGAAGCGATGTGCAACGCCATCGTGGAGGTAGGGGATGATTGAGGATGTAGAGTTGGAAGTCACGCAAGACTCTCGGATCATTTACTTCCATGTTGGGAGCAGCTGTTATAAGTCGAGATGACAGCACGCTAGGGCGATTTGATTTGGATGCTAGTCTGTCAGCACGATGTCGATAGTGTATATTGTGTCGGTGTTGTATGCAGATCATCGTCGGTCTTCGTTTAGCCTGAGCGGTAGTTGAGGTTACTCCAGGGTTTAAGCATCTTCGGAGGCATGGTGTAGCCTATGATCGTGGAAGGAAGAACGGTCCACGATTCAAGCGAAAGCGAGAACGACAGCCTATGCCCCAGCATCCGGAGTCGTGGCTCCAGGTGATCGACAAATAGCGCGCGCGGCCAGATGCTAGAGTCCATTTCCCCTGCAACAGATCTGGATGCGGTCTACAAATCGCTTCCGGTGAGCTCCTCTTATAGTCCGACCACCAATCAGCTTATTGACGATGCCTCGGCACTGCGCAAGCTCCCCTTCCGCCGTAGATCATCCGCTCGTTCAGCCAATCATCGTACTCGGGTACCTCGGCAAGAATTGCAGGCATCGACCGTCATTGGGGTACTGACGCGATTTGTGGCTGTCAGACACCAGATGCAATGACTTCTCCGCATCTCGTCCGTCTCACAGGATTCTTGGTGGTCGTACTGTCGCGTGCGAAGTCTCGCTATTGAATGCGGGAGTGTAGGGTTTGTCGCCGGAGTTATTCGTGCTTTCCCTGGACCATGAGAACGCTTGCAGCACTGGTGTCCATGCCGAACAGTGAAGTAACGGTCGATGTACCTCGTCAGAGAAAGTGTGCGATCTGTTCTAATTCGTGTGGTCGTCTTGTCAGAGCGGTAATGCAGGAGGCCAGCTTCCCAGTTAGGGGATTGCGATCTGCGACACCTGATGGCGCCAAGCCGCCATTACCTAAGCAACGATATCCTACCCGGGTAGCTGGAGCGCTGGGCATGTTGAGTTAGTACTAGGTATTGCAGCGCATCGATGCAGATGAAGAGTGAGAGTCAATATCGGAAAACCAGTGCATCACAGGTCACAAGCGCTGAGATAAATGCAGGATTATGAAGACGGAGTTGTTGATTGAATGCCGCCTGAACCTTCCTGGGTTGGAAAGGTCCAAGCGCGTCCGTCCGCCTTCTTTGGCGACAAGAGGGAATGACGCCGAGCTGTCGGCCATCATCGATCGCGCCCCCTCGTCGCCTTCATTCGTCTTATCTCTTTACTGTTTCAATTGTCTCAACACCAATATCCTTCTCATGTTCCATACCCTTATTCCTTGCAACGACTTCTTCCTCGGTCAATATCGGCTTGCCGCGAAGCTGCGCCCAAACAGCCTGGTGCATCGGCCTTAGGAAGAGGGCGTCCATCTCCTCAAGACTGATACCTTTTGTCTCGGGTACGAAGAAGAAACTCCAGATACCCATTGCGACTAAGATGGTGGCGAAGAAGAAGTAAGCCCCATAACCTAGATCTGAGATCATGTATGGGGTACTGCGGGCAATGATGAAGGAACCCAGCCAAGTATCCGCTGTAGTGAGCGAGACGCAAAGCATACGGATGTCGAGTGGGAAGATCTCGGAAGCGTAAGTCCACGTGATCCCCTGCCACGTAGCGCAGATGATAAAGGCGTTGATGTAAACGCAGACCATAGCAAGGTAGCCCCAGCCGTTGCGTGTGACATCGCCTCTCAGAGCAGCTCCAGCTGGATCAGCCTTCATGACATAACCGCCGATGTACCACATGGGTATGCAACCGAGCGCAGCTCCCCAGATAAGGCCCTTGCGACGACCAACCTTCTCGACAACGATGAAGGTGAAGGTAAACATGCCGAGTGTCTTTGCGATACCGTAGAATCCAGTGGAGAAGAGCTTCAGTGACGTTCCAGAAATACCAAGTGTTTCGAAAATGCGAGGTGCGTAGTAGGTGATGATGTTGACCTGATAGATTAGCCTCTATCGTGTCGTGCAGATGGTATATACTTACACCAGTGAAAGACTGTAGGAACATGAGCGCAAGACCAATGGCCATGCGGTTACGCACACCCTTCTGGAATAGCTTCATGAACTGTTGCTTCTTGCTCTGTCGATTGGCGCTACGTCGTTCGACTTGCGCGCGGATCTCGCTCATCTCGTGCTGGATGTACGCATGTGACTCGTCGAGGCACCGAATCTTACACAAGATGCGTTCTGCGCCTTCGAAGTTGTCCTTCTTTGCGAGGTATCGAGGCGACTCAGGGCACCATGCGACACCGAGAAGCAAGAGCAGACCAGGGATGAGCTGGATCGCAAGAGGAACGATCCATTGCGTCTGGCCTTCGACGCTAATGGTCTGATCACAAGCATAGTTGATCCAGAAGCCTAGCATACCTCCACCTTGCGAAGCAATTTCGAAAATGCCGACCAATCTGCCACGGATAGAAGGTGGAGCTGTTTCAGAGATGTAAACAGGCACGACCATACTTGATGCGCCAATGCCTAGACCTGCTACGGCTCGACCGCCATAGATCATGTTGAGACTACCTTGAGAGGCAGTCATGAGTGTGCCGCCAAGCAGGAATACCGCGGACGCAAATATCATAGTCTTTTTTCGACCAATGCGTTCCGCGAAGGGGAAAGCGATAAGCGCTCCGAAGAAGCATCCCGCCTACTCATTGTCAGTCCGCGGCGACTCTGCAATAGCTCGTTTCTGGAAACCTACCTGGAAAGTAGAAACGATGTTGCCTTGAATTGTGTCGCGATTGCTCTTTGCGATGTCGTTCATGCCAAAGTCACGAATGAAGGACTCGAGTGCCATAGTCCCGCCAATAACGGCTGTATCGTAACCCACTGTTTCGACATTAGCTTTTACACTCAGACTGATTCAACTATACTTACTAGCTAGCGCAGACATCGAGGCAATGAGTGCGATGAGGTGGATCCGCCAGTTGCGGACCTCTGGCGGGTCCAGAGTACCAGATGCATGAGTGTTAAAGCAACCCATATGTTGGTTAAAGATTTAGTTAAGTTGATCGTAAGATAGATAGATAGAGTATGGTTTCTAGCCTGATTATGAGCATTCTCAGCGAAGGGTGTGTGTGCTCTTATGCCCGCTGCCTCGCTTTGCAGGCCTTCATTGCCGAGCCATCCTTCATGATGCTACCTCGCCATCACTACAGTCATACCCCGCGGGGAAACTGCACGAGGACTAGCATCGTCCCATGTTTACCGCAACAGTTGCTGTTCCAAGCTATCTCTCGGATCATCGTAGCGAATCTGGGGAAGGGTCCACTTGGCAGTCGACAAGGTCAAGCCTTACCGTATGGTTGGCATCTGGGGTCGCGATATTTTATAGGCGGAGAGCCGCATGGAGGATGCACATAAGGCACTTGGCGGCCGACCGTTATCGACGGTATGGGTGGTTTGACAGAACAGTAGACGCCGGTAGCGTGTGCGGGGTAAAGAGCGGGTCGGGGGAAAATCTATGCCCGTGGTGGAACTACATGCCTTTTTCGATCTTGCATCTGGTAACCTAGTACCTTCACCTCGACCAAACGAACATGGAACAACTTGAGCAGTAAACGTGTTTCTGTCTGTAAATGGCCTGCCTGTAAGATCGAACCATGGATTCGCGATATGCAACATCCGTCTCCACGGACAAAAGCCGAATGCCGCATAGCAGCTGCAGATTATCAGACCACACCTGGGCATGCTCGCGCTCCCCTGGCACGTGGCAGGATGAATATTTCCGCCCCAAGATACCAAGCCCTGGCATAGCCTCTCTTGACATGCACAAGATGACGGAGCCGCCGTATACGATAAAATTGCGGGACGGTCCTTCGCACCTGGGCACGGCGGCAAGTCGCTTAGCTCGCTACTGTCAGCAGCAACAACGTGTTTGGCTGGCTATATCATGCTCTACACCTCACAAGAGTATTGGCATGTTGACTTGGACTGCGCTAGGGTAAGACCGCGGCCGACAACGTATCTGACGTCTCGCAAAGGCGATGTTTGTCATCCCAATGAGAAGCGTGCGACATCGCATACAAAGTGGCGACGCTGTGGTGCGGCGTTCGAATCTGTCTGGTCAATTTCGGAAATGTCGAAAGCCTCTAGTACAATCCCGGCGTATGGCAAGAACGTCAATGGGGAGGACTTGCTGAGATGGTTGAAGGACTTCAAAGTTGGAGACAGGAAATGAGCTCTGATCAGCGTCAGGCTCTCCTTGGTATCTCATTTAATGCGTCAGCTTCGAATATGGAAGAACTATGATCACCTCTGGGGCGGTCGGGGTAGTTCTTTGGTAGGAAGATGTAGTGGAGGCATGTCTGAGTGTCGTTAAATGCAAGGGCGTTGGATGCAAGACTGAAGCCGTACGTAGGATAGCACGTACAAGACCATGACAGGAGTCAAAATCAAGTTTTTGTATATCGTCATGGGTCTTGAAGATTACTGCATTGAGTGATGGTAGTAACAGAAAGTCGTGGTGAAAAGTGACGGGATCTCAAAAAGCATACGCTGCACGTGATTAGCACTAAAGTGGAAAGGCTCGTTGATAAGTGGGGCATCTGCTGTGGGAGGGGCCTAGGCCCAAGCTGCAGCCGCTCCCACCAGCTCTCCAGGCGTTCAGGTACTCTCTCACGGCGCTCCCTCCATGTTAGTAACACCCGCCACACGAGCATTTCAACCACTCCGATCACTCATGACGAGCGCATATTATCTCGCAAGACCTTTGTCCTCCCGATCACGAAGCGCGTCACCCAAAATGGCCGACACACTATCCCTCGACGAGATACCCACCCTCACCTTGCTCTACAAGCTAAAGAAGATCGTGCCAAGCGACGACAAGGTCCAGTCCACATACACCGCGTCCGCTACCCTCAACGACAAGATCAGTGTCATTCGACAAGACATCACAACGCTAGCTATTGACGCCATCGTCAACGCCGCGAACACTTCCCTTCTAGGTGGTGGAGGCGTGGATGGTGCGATCCATCGCGCAGCTGGGCCCGGCTTGTTAGAAGAGTGCGAGACGCTGGACGGTTGCCAGACAGGCAGTGCCAAGATCACAGATGGCTACGAACTGCCTAGCAAGAAGGTCATTCACGCCGTTGGGCCGATATACTGGAAGGAGGGCTCGCGCTCAGCAGAACTATTATCAGGCTGCTACCGTACAAGCCTGGAGCTAGCAGTCGACAACGGCTGCAAGAGCATTGCATTCTCAGCGCTGAGCACTGGCGTCTACGGCTACCCCAGCGGCGAGGCTAGCACAGTCGCACTCGAGACGGTGCGCAAGTTCCTCGAAGAAGAGGGCAAGGCGGACAAGCTTGACCGCGTCATTTTCTGCAATTTCCTCCAGAAAGACGAGGACGCCTACTTCAAGAACATCCCGTAAGTCTCAGCTGTCATCAGTGTCAATTCATACACTAACGACTACTTAGTGACTACTTCCCACCAGTCGACTCCGACCCCAAGGCGCAAGAGGAACAGTCCACTGAACCCTCCGACCTCGCATCGCAACTCCCAGACGCCCCAACAGCCGACCCTAAAGATACCGACGATGCTCGACAGCCATCTCCGAAGAAGCAGAAGACCACCGACACCGACGATGACTTTGTCGTGGTCGAGAAAGATGACATCAATGAGGACAAGGCGAAGCCTGAGCTATGAGATCATCACAAAATAATTCGATAATGACGGCGAAGGTTATGGGTGTTTTTATCGGCTTATGTCAGTACACTTTGCGATTTGGGCATACTGGGCGTTCGGTCGTTGGGCATGGGAGGCTTATACCCTGGATACGAGTCATGAACGACCCACATTGATTCTCATCAATTGAATGACATACACGCACAGTCGTGTCTTGTTCTTAGAAATCCGCGCTGTCCCTTGATCTATTCGCAGACTAACTTCTCATGATACCATTCACTGACAGATTTGTTCAGAGTATTTCCGCTGTGTGTGCTTGCACAGGGTGATGCTCAGTCACTTCACCAAAAGATACAGATTGCAGCCGAAGCCAGTCAAGACTCTTTCCATCAACATTTCGCCTCTACTATAACTCGCACTACGACCGACCTTTCGCAGGAACAATCACTACAACCATCAGCCACCATAAGATTCCCTCCAAACCATGCCGCACTTCCTCCAGCCGCTCATCGCCGTTCCATTGATCCCGGATTACAAATACAACATAGCTTCCGTTGAAGAAGACGATGTATGCTACATCTGCCGCGAGCCATTCTCTATCGACGACTGCTTACCCCTCCAGATCACAGCATGTGGCCACATCGTGGGAGACAAGTGCTTGTTTGAGTGGATGAAACGGCAGCCCGGTTTATGCCCCTACTGGAACCATCTTCTCCCCCATCGCCCTGCCCATGAGAGCTCCATGATTCGCACTGTGGTCGGTTCGCGTGTTGGCTCGGTGTGGTTCCACGTCTTCGAACGCTACATCTTAGATCTACCGTGTCTTTCTATTCGCAAGGAGATCCAATGTGTTATAAGTCATCCGGATTGGTATATCAATGGCAGCGTCCAGAATTCCCATATCATTTTGCTGGCAATGCGGAATGTTGTCGCTACCTGGAACATTGGACTTGTGGTGTTGCTTTTCCGGCGCTTAACTCGCGATAAGCAGTTTGGTCGAGACCCTGTATCGTTAGTGGGGAAGATTCTGGTATTGGCCATCACTTTGGTCAACATCTTGACTTTGCCGACTTTGGTAGCTATAATTGTTGACTGGTTTAAGAGGCGATCTAGAGCTAGGGCGGCAAGCACTCGACTGCGACGATGGTAAGGTTGGGGCCGAAACTCAAAGCCAGCGTATTTCTCAATTTCTTTGATCCGGTGCTGTCGAGCCAGTGTTAGATGAACAGTTCTAAATTGAGATCTTTAAACAGTTGTCCAAAGTGCTAGAAAGATCTCCTGATCATTCACTATGCTTTGTTGTACCACGCTAACCATAAGATGCATATCTATGTAAGTGCACTCAACGAGTAAAGCGTCACTTCCGACTCTCGATTACTAAACTTCCCGATACCAGACTCTGCGCGTCGACGTGAAGTCCTGCTCCATCTCGCCAACTGGCCAATGCGTATCCTGGGGAGGAATATTGTTTTGATAAACCGGAGAAGGTCGGCGTGGGCTATATGTCCTGTTCTCGGGCGATTCAGCTAGACGCGGCGCATCGACGATGCCACAACCTTGAGTCGGTGTCGGCATAAAACTGTCCTTACTCCGCGCATGATTGCTGGTAATTGCTGTGCGGGGCGTACTAGGGGTCAGCGCCTGCGAATCATGTTGGACATCGGCGTCGGCTTCGACATCCTTCCCATCCTTCTCAGATGCCGCGAGACCACGCCTGTGGAAGCACTGCCTCGCAGTAGTAACAATCCATATGAGGATGGGTATGCCGATCAGAGCGCCAATGACGCATCCGGCAATGATGCCGTTTGACTTAGCATCGTTGGGGTCAGGACGATGGGTTTCATCATATGAGTACGTCGGTGTGGATGCAGGCGCGGTAGCTTCGATGTACGGATATGATGGAGAAGGCTTCCAAGGTGGGACCGTTGGTACGGGTGTGATCGCTGGATCGGACCAGGCTGGTTGTGTCCACGCAGGTTCGGTCCATGCGGGTTCGGTCCACGCTGGCGCTGAGGGTGTCCACTCCCACTGGCGCGCCCGAACGCTGGCATTGCTATTAGAGGCCACTGGTTCAAGGCCAATAGTGGATGTGTCCATTACCGCAACTTTTGTGGGCTCGGAAGTGGATGGAGAAGAGCGAACCGGCGCTGCGAAGACAGCTGATATGCTCATAAAAGCGAAAGTGAGAAAGGGTAATAACATACCTGGTGTAGATGCAAACATGTGGAAACTGATCTACAACTACTACCGGGATACTCACTACTGTGACGTTCGATCCAGTGAACTGCGAAGATTCTGATCGTATGTTTGCTGTTCTGCGTGACGGTTACCCTGCGGTCCGCTGAATGCAATGGTAACTTCGCGCCTTGAAGTATTTGCTCTTGAGCTGCGCTTGAGTCTTTTCAATTAGTGCGGTGATGGTGTTGTCAGCATATAGGGCGCGTTGTGAGATGACATCGCCAAGGTTGGCGCTGGCAGTGATACGTGGATAGTTGATGGCACGTCATGGCGCTGGCGATCCATCATCGATGCAGTGTACGCTTCGACAAGATAAGATAGCGCTAATGTATGAGCTTCTCGTATAGTAGATTTTGAGTAATGATGCCCGGATTTGCGTCACGCCGAAGCCGTGTCGATGAGTACACGCGCCACATACTCGCCCTTACAGAGCTCCCCATAACAGATCTGCAGTAACCACGCTGAGACTACAAGCGCGAGCGTATGTCTTCGGGGCAACAACGAACTTCGCTCATGTCATCCGAACGTATTTGACTGGTCCAACGTACGCGTGCCTGCCACGAACAACGTAGTACAGTATAGCAAAGAGAACGACGATCCCATATCCCAATACTGCCCAGTTCATATCTGTAATTGTTGGTCGAGGCCCAACTGGGAAGAAACAGAAGACCCAAGCAAACAGCAGGAACAGAACAGCGATGATGTTGATCGGTAATCCAAGTCGTCCCAGGTCGAACTTGGACGGCAGAAGCGGTTCACCTCTTATGCGCTTCAGGGCAACGCACGAGATCGTGATCAGGTACGATGTTAGCATTGAAGCGACACCAAGGGAGATGACCTGCATGAATGCGACGGTGGAGCCGAGGTTGATACACGACAGAATTACGACGAAAACCACCGTTATGTAGGTCGAGTTGATCGGTACTTGGCGCTTCGTTGATACCTACTCGCTGTCAGTTCTCGTTTGAAGTAATAGCCATGACGAAGTAGGCTTTTGACGAACCTTGCTGAAGACATGCGCAAATGGGACGCCATTATCACGAGCGAAGGCGAATACCTGGCGTGAACTTGTTGCCATGATAGCAACGCAAGCGAAAATCGCAACGACCAACATCAAAACCGTCAGCGCAGTCGCGCCGCCTACGGACTTGGTCGTGTCGACGAAAACTTGAATGAAAGGCGTGCCAAGTGGGGTCGTAAGTACAGAGACTGTGTCGGTGACGCAGAAGCAGAAGGTGATTGCCATGATCCAGCCGAGCAGCCCGTTCCCGAGCCACGTCCACATCATAGCGCGCGGAATCACATGGGCAGCATCGCGTACCTCCTCCGCCATATGTGCTCCCGCTTCAACGCCAACGAAGGAGCTGGTAGCGCTCGTAAGGCCAAGAATTACCGCGAGCGGAATATTCCCCCACATCATATTGTCCTCGAAGACCGTGAAGACATCGCTGGAAGAGTGGCTTCTGTCGCTCATGACCCAGAGTGGAATTACGACAGCGAAGAATCCAGCAACGTGCAGTATGACGACGCCTCCTTCTATTAATGGTAGATGACGAGAGAGGTATGTGTTGAACACCAAGCACATGGCCAGGACAGCCCAGATGAGGAGCGTTCCGTGCCACGCCTTCGGAATGTACGATGAATTGTTCAAGATGATGAGGCCCTGTATCTGTTTGCCGGAAAGATACGAAACGGTTGCTACACCGCTCTGCCAGCCCAGAACCCCGAGCCAGCCTACCAGATAGCTGAGAAACTTCTGGCAGCTTGGTGGTGCGAACTCTGATACCCAGTGGTACTGTGCGCCAGCTGTTGGTGCCCTGCTAAAAGTGAGTAAGTATCATTGGAGGTGATTAAGCTGTACCCACATCGATGCCATTTCAGCCAGCGAAGCGACAACGAAACCGAACCCAATCATGACGATGAAGTATCCCCAGATAAGCCCTGCTGTTCCGCCGTTGGCAAGAGCAAAGACGGATGTGGCAAGGATAGTCTCCCAGGTCGAAAGAAGAACTATGCAGAATCCTAGAATGGTGATAGAACGGAAGTTTCGCCGAGTTTCCTGCGTCTTTCCCATGCGATGCATGTCATGGGCGTCCGCTGTGGTCGCATCCTTCTCGGCCACGTTGTGAGCCAGGCTATGATCGTTGAATATATCTTGAGGTTCTCCGATGTGTGCTTCTGCAAATTTGCTCGACATGATTACGCTGGAGGATCGCTGCGGGAATGATACGCAGAGGGAAGTGGCAAGTCCCCATCTCGTACGTAGACAAAGGTGTTCTTATGCCTGAGAGGTGATGCGGTTGTATCCTAGTCGACTTACGCCCTGCATATGTATATGGTAGCCCAATGAAGTCAATACCTGCGCCTCGCTGTAAAGACGATTTCGCGTACCGATGCTGCAGTATTGATTAAGCAGCTTGCGACCCAGCGCTCGTCATTGGCAGACGGCTGGGCGTACAGCGAGCAGCGATAAGTTTTGTCTTACGGTGAATATCGCACTGCCGAAAGCATATGGATGATGCCGTTTGTGCTGACAGGTAGATATAGCCAGGCCTTACGATGCAGGCAATCTGCCATCGAAGAGATCATTGGTAGGCAATATGCTGTGATCTGGCTATCTGCAACCGTGTCGCACATGTGGAGATCTAGACGCTCATACATCGGTCAGAAACTCAGAGACCTGGGGCGAGACTATGTTCCGAAAGTCGTGATAGCAGTCGAGACCGTCTGTGCTGTGTAAGAGTGTGGCTGCGCTCTGGAGAGATGATTAGAAGGCAGATGCCCCTGCGCCAACCAAGAAAGGCTAGCTCATTACGCGTTCTTAGCGTGTTCGGGGTCCAAATGTCGCCAGGTTCTTCGGCATCTTCAATCGCGTCGCTTTTCACGCAGCACCTAGAAACCTTCTCAATCCACAATACATTGCCGTCGAATTGGATGCCTTCCTCTGAATCGCGACATCATGCTCGGCCTGCCTCACTCGCATGCCTAGGTTGTCGGCGTACCCACCTCAAGTGCGACGGAACCCAGCCTATATGCGGGCGCTGCCGGACTCGTGGTTTTGCATGCACCTACAAGCGTTCTGGACGAGGTCGCCGACGTGGTATAACGCGCGCAGACACTGATGAGCAGCCGACACTGTCTCACACCCCACCCGTCTCTTCTGGCCCGGTCGCGCAACCCGCTGTTGCACAAGCGCTGTCCTGTACGTCCTCTGCAGCGCAATGGCTCCCTCTCGACGATGCAGCCGTTCCACCAAACTCGGCCCTACTGCACCGTCGAATATCAACCACTCCGCCAGATCAGAATGCCGAGTGGGCTGACGATGAGCAACTGGTGAATCTTTACTATCTGAACTTCCACGCGAGTCACCCAATCCTTCTCCCAAGGGACATGTATTGGCAACAAGAATACCCTCGTTATCTGAAAGCGGTAGTGCATCTCATCGGTGGTCGTTATTCACATGCTGTCTCGCTCGACGAATTGCGCGAGAACGTGGCACGAGAGTTTGCTCAAAGCGAAGGAAACACAGCCGAGATGGTACAAGCAGGACTCCTCAACAGTATCGCCCTGTTCGCGGAAAACGCTACGGATCAAGGGCAGAAGATGCTTGATTCCACGATCGAACTAGCTTTACGACTCGGCATGCACCAGCGGAGCTTTGCTTCAACGCATGCTGGTGACCTGACTGTGCTGGAAGAAAGCATGCGGAGAACCTGGTACGAATTGTACGTGATCGACGGCTGCATCGCGGCATTGCAGCGAAAATCGACATTCAAAACCAACACAGTAAATGCTGATGTTCTTTTACCATGCGACGACTTTACTTACGAAGCCGGAATGTGCTTTATGCCAGCAACTATGGCCGAATTTCACGGCAACGTCTTTGCCGAAGAGGAAAAGGTGTTTTCTTCCTTCTGCTACCGCATAGAAGCCGTACGTCTTCTCGGACGAGTTTTGACTATCACTGGAAAGCATGGGGTGGATCGAGATCTGGTGCAGGCCGTTGACAATGCGCTTGCTGCATTCTTATATCACTTACCACGCTCCAAAAGCGAATCGGAGATCTCAAACACCTTCGGTGATCTGGACGAACTCATGTTCCAAGCGCACACTATCATCCAATGGAGCACTATTCTCGTGCATTACCCCAGAGGCGATCTGATATCTTCTGACCTATTAACACAAGACGTACTTGGAGCCAATTGTACCAAGCTCCTCTGTCCCTGCAATCGACAACATATCCACTCCGTCAAAGCTATCGAAGCCTCCAAGACCCTAGCTATGTTAGCGGCGCTGCGTACTCCCACTCAAAAGCACACACCATTGTTTGTGTATCCACTGGCTCTCGCTGCTGTCGTTCAGCTTTCCATTGGCGCGATGCACGACAAAAGCCCTCGGCGTTGCTTGGACCAGCACGCTGACCGAGTGAAGCTATTACTCGGGGTACTCAAGTCTATGAGCCGCCAATGGCCGGCTGCTGGAATTGTGTTACGCACCCTGAAAAGGGTAGCATCCGCAGTATTCCGTGGTTCCTCTGTCGATTCACCGTCCAGCATAGTGGCTCCTCCAGCCACATCAATCGATAACGATGCTTTCCCCGACTTCGATCTCCAGGATTTGTACGGACTTGTGGGCCTTGATAATAATTCGTTAGGCATATGATAGGCTCGGTTTGGCCTTCGAGGTCTACTTCAACCATTGAGTCAAAAATGCAAGGACGCAAAAATCGCTTCATCTGCGCGAACCAAATTGGAAAAGATCATTGTATTATATACATACTCTCTAGAATCTTTCCCGTTGACATAGCGCTTGGACCTGCCTAGAGGTGCTCATCGCCGCTCAGTCCCCGTCTCCCATGACCGTCCCTTCATCTTGATCGGAAGACGCATCAAAAGCTCACCGCTTGGTGTCGGTAATGGGAGTCTACCAGCGCGTATGTTTATCTGCAAGGACGGATGCAGCAGCTTCGGCGCGTTCAGACTCGCATCACGTTCTTCTCGCAGGATTCGAAAATCGTCCTCCGCATGGTTCGCGAGATGTCTGTTCTTCTCCTTGTGATCCTGTACAGTCATCCAAGGCACGGCTTCGCATCGTTGCGGACACGCTGGATAGTCATGCCCTGTCCAAATCTTGGTTTCGTCCGGTAATTTCAGTAGCTTTTGTGCTGAAGCATACAAACTCTTTGCACTCCCGCCTGGAAAATCACATCGTGCAGTGCCGATGTCAGCATGAAAGATTGAGTCGCCGCAGAACACGTTGCCTTACAAAGTGTTAGTGTTGAGCACAAATACAGATCGCCATAGCGAGCACTTACTGCCGACCTGGTAACCGATATGATCTGGGGTATGACCTGGAAGATGAAGGACCTTCACCCTCAAATTCCCAACCTCGAAGATCTCATCATCTTCGAAAAGATGATCGAACGCATTTTCGTACTCAACAGCTGGAATACCATACCTCACAGCAAATCGTTTCTGGACCTCGCGAATTCGTTTTCCGATGCAAATGGGCGGTTTGAAACCCTGCTGCGATGAAAGACGCTGCTGGAGGCAAGAAGCTGCTGTCAGGTGATCGGCATGTGCGTGCGTTTCCAGTATCCTCTCGATGTAGTACCCTTCCTCCAAGATTGTCGCCAATAGATCATCAGCTGTCTGGGTACTGATTGTCTGGGTAGGCCCGTCATAGTCAAGTACAGGATCGATAATGACGGCTTTCTTGGACGAAGGGTCTGCTACCACGTATTGCCATGTTCCCGTCTTGTCTTCAAACAAGCTGTGGATTGCGGGCTCGTGGGACCTTATGGTGTGAGTGCTGTGACTTGATCGGTTTCGGGCTTTCCGCAGGATTCGTAAAGTTGGATTGGTCAGGTTGGTGACGATGCGGCCTGCCCAGCTCGCATAGTTCGGTGGATGTGTCAAGCTGACTGTTCCTCGTGTGATACATTGAGGTATCGTAGGAGTCATTTGCGCCATCGATCGTTGCTGTTGCCTCCAAATGCGGACCTTGGGGGTGTGGTGAGACGAGTTCGGCAATCGCCAAAGCGCCTGGATGCGTCCAGATGAGCGTAAATTCTTCATGTCCTAGGATGGGATAGTCAATAATATCCGTGTATCAGCGGCCCCTTGTTCATTACCTCCTCCGCTTCGTTTTAAGTATTTATCAATCTCGGGAAGCTGACTGTGCCCAGGTGGTGCCACCTCCATGCAGGGTTCGGCGTCTATCCCACGACGACCCCGACATGACTCGCTCTTGATCCCCGAAACGAAACGCTTTTGATCGCCGACATGACAATGGCCTTTGGGATGAATAATCTACTCCCTTACTATTTTCGAAGCTCTCGAAGAGTCGTTTCGTCCACCATCCAAAAACCGCAAAATCGCAAGGAATCACATTACAACAGACCTACAGTTACTCGAGCGAAAACAAGGACCGTTCATATTGCCTCTTCGGCTTACCGTTAACCGATACGTCCACACGACCATCAGCAGCTAAGAAATAGCAGTCTACTTGGCCGGAATGTATACATCGTGCCATCACTTCACATCGACGTCGCTCCGAACTGCGCTCACAACGCAAAGTCGGCCAGCTGTTCGAGGCCTCGCGACTGTCTCACCTGCGACCAGTATATCAAAACATCACAAGGTCGTTGTCATTGGAAACGGTTCAGCTGGTGTCGCAGTCAGCCATCAACTCTTACGAAAAGGACGCTTCAAAAAGGACGATATTGCCGTTGTCGATCCGAGTACTTGGCATCATTACCAACCGGGCTGGACATTGGTGGGCGGTGGCTTGAGCAACAAACTACAATTCAAAAGGCCGATGAGCGAACTTGTCGCATCTGAGACAACGTTCTACAATGACCATGTGGTGGCCATTCACCCGCAAGACAACTATCTGTCGCTGGGAGACGGTGACAAAGTCCAGTATGACCATCTCGTCATCGCCCCAGGCATCAAAGTCGATTACGACGGCATCAAAGGCCTTAGCGAAGCAATGGCCAACCCTGAAAGCCTTGTAGCGTCCATATACAGCTACGACCACTGCGACGAAGTGTTTCGAAACATTCAGCGTCTCAAAAAGGGCTCGGCCATCTTCACCCAGCCTTCCGGTGTAGTGAAATGCGCAGGCGCACCTCAAAAGATCATGTGGCTCGCAATGGATTACTGGAGACGAGCAGGTCTCTACAGCAACGATCGCGAGAAAAGTACTATCGAGATGGCTTTCGCGACTGGTCTGCCCACTATGTTTGGCGTGCCGAAGTATAGCGTCAGACTGAACGAAATGCGAGAAGAGAGAGGAGTCACAGGCCTCTTCGAACATAATCTCATCGAGATTAATGGGAATACTGCCACATTCGAAACGCCAAACGGGGCACAGCCCGTACACCGACACTTCGACTTCCTCCATGTTGCGCCTCGGAATTTACCGCACGCTTTTGTGAAAGAGAGCGGGTTGGGCAACGACGCGGGATTCGTAGACGTAGATCAGCACTCTCTCCGGCACAAGAAGTTTAAGAACGTGTGGTCGCTTGGTGATGCGGCCAGTCTGCCTACATCGAAGACAGTGGCTGCGATCACATCCCAAGCGCCCATTCTCACACAAAATCTCTTGCGTACTATGGATGGCAAGGAGCCAGAGTCCGAGTACGATGGTTATACTTCATGTCCGCTTCTGACCGGTGACAAGAAGGTGCTTCTTGCGGAGTTCAAATACGGTGGTATACCGAAAGAGACGTTCAATACATGGTTTGGTGTTGACCAGGCTGTTCCGAGACGCGCATTCTATCATCTGAAGAAAGACTTCTTTCCTTGGGTTTATGATCGATATCACGTGAAGGGTCTGTGGGGTGGCCCAAGTGGCTGGATCAGGTAGCTTTAGATAAGTGTCAAGAGGTGTTGCGATGTGTTTTTTCACAGGGTTAATCCCCTGCATGGAAGTGTTGGATAACGCATCGTGTGTCGGCAGGGCGATATTGGCAATGGCGCGTAGTCGACGCAAAGACTGACGTTAGCATATTTATCCTGTTGCTCGCTGGAGTTTATAATTCTGCTGCTATCATTGAATAAGGGGCGATATGTGCATGGGCGGTTATTACGAAGAGCACGTGGATGCGTGAAATGTCGGTTTTGGTCTGGAGGGCAGACGCGTGCGGGCTCCAGGGCTGGCGGGATAGCACGCTAAGGACAAAGGTAGCTTAGCGCGTAGCCTGACGTAGGCGTGCTGCAGGTGGCTAGCAGGGCGCGTTTGAACTTTGACAATAGGGCGTGCAACGAGGTGATATGTATAACCAGCGCCCATGCCACTCTTCCCTCTGCTACTGTCAGCCCAAATCACGTACGCGTTACATCCCACTCCGACTACTGTAATCGGTTCCGATTACCTAGCACCATGACTACGAAGACCTCTCGGATCTCTTGCCGGACTTTCGTCGGTCATGCATTTGCCATTTCGAAGGCCTGTCGCTCTTATCACGGCATGTCCGAGTCTTGGAGACGAGGAACAGTCGGCACATGGCGCTAAACCTCTGGTGCAACGTTGCTTCTGTTGTGCAGGACCTCGAACTGGATTTCCCTTGGCCGCTCTGCACGAGAGATGAGGCGCGACGACACCCTCAAAACCCTACGCCACGGCGATGGACCAGCTGGAGGCCGACACAAGAGACATGTTTGCATATCAATCCCCTCTTATCTCACGCCCACATTGATATGCACATTGCGAGCCCAACCAGGCCGAGCATGACTCCCTTTCCAAGACGTGGAGGTGCCGTTCCACCCGAACATACCTTGGCTGCCAAGGCGCGCCTCCGCACCCATGGGACATCTCCACCTACCAAGTTCCTGCGCAAACGCCTCCCACGGGCCTGAATGTTGGTATCAGTAGCTGCAGACGGGTATCATGCCCGTAGTGCTACCCTGGCACGCGACATGTTATCATTGAGGCGTCGAGTCGTCGCTGGCCGTGGCTGCGTGGTGACGCGCGCCGCGACTCTGATCTGAGATCAGGACCGCAGGGGTGTGCGACGACATCATTAGAAGAGAGAGTTGTGCCCAGGCTGGGTTCTCTCACTGCACCTCTGCTGGGCTTGTCTCTTTGCCCTTTCCATGCAGCCTCTCATATCGCTTTACTCCTCCACCTCGTCTCACTGAGCGCATCGATATCATTTGCCCAGTATGAACGTCATCCGCAAAGCTGTGCGGGCGATGTTCCCTCCGCCTCGCGTGGCGCCTGACGGTCGCGCGGAATGGCCCTCTCGAACACCATATGTGCTTGCTTCCATGGGCGGAGCGATGGGATTTGGAAATTTGTTACGTTTCCCTTCCCAGGTCTTCAACAACAACGGCATTCAATGGTTTATACCCTACCTCATGGCTGTTTGCCTCCTCGCGATCCCGGTGCTTATCCTGGAAGTGGCTATTGGACAGGCCTACCGCAGCGGCTGTGTCATCGGTTACAACGGTCTTGATCGACGCTTTACCGGCGTTGGATTCGGAATGGTCTGCGTTGGTTACGCTGTGGCCATCTACTACATTCCCATTCTATCCTGGGTCATGGTGTACTTCCGCAGTTCATTCCGGTCCGCAAACGACTTCCCCTGGAAAGATAACCCACAGGAGTACTTCAGTCATGTCGTCAACGAAGTCCCCGCCATTCCCGCGGTCTACAGCGATGATGGCAGTCGAGTCCTTCAGTATGCCTCATATCCTGGTGTGAACCTCGATGGCGAGCTTGTCGGTTGGGTACTCTTTTCTTGGTTCATCGTTTGGATCTGTTTATACAAAGGCATCGCCATTACCGCTCGCGTCGTCTACATTACCATCGTCTTGCCTATTATCATGACCGTTATCCTTGTCGGCCGTGGTGCGTCTCTGCCCAACGCTGGCCGAGGTATCAAACTATACTTTGGGGAGTTCAACGCCGATCAGCTTGCCGCAGGCAAGATTTGGCAAGCTGCAACCAGTCAGGTCTTCTACTCTACCGGTGTCGGTTTTGGCTATTACTCTGCCTATGCCTCGTACAACTCCAAGTTCTCCGATGCTGTACAAGACGCCATGATGATCTGCAGTGCGAATGCGCTGTTTGAGTCGTTCGCGGCCTTTGCTGTCTTCGGTGTTGTCGGTTACTTGGGCCTGCAGCCTGGTGTTGGTGATCCGGTCGGAACATATACGCTCGGCTTCTACACCCTCCCCAGCGCCATCCAGGAAATGCCTGGTGCTCCATTCTGGTCTGTTCTGTTCTTTCTGACTCTGTTCCTACTTGGTATCAGTTCATCGTACGCGCTGCTCGATGCTATGATCACTACCATTTGCGACACTCACTGGGGAAGGAAGTACAAGCACTCGACCATCGCCACGATCATCACCGTCATCTCAGCCCTGGTATCATTGTTTTACTCAACAGGATTCGGTTATGAAGCTACCAATGCTGTTGACGCACAGATCAGCAACATTTCACTTATCTTCGTCGTATGGGCTGAGTGCGTATGCGCTACTTCGTTCTACCGCTACGTCGACGTCATAGGTCAGGTTGGTGCACCATCCTTCTGGCTGTACCAATGTTCGTACATTGGCGCCCAGATCATCGGCAATGCCATCGCACATACAGTTTCCGACAAGATCGGTGCTGGTGTTGGCTTTGGTCTCTACATCGCTGGCACAATCCTTGCTATTCTCGTCGCCAAAGATCCCACAGTTCCAGCTCCTAAATTTTGGGGCCGTAACAAGATCTTGAACCGCGTTTGGTGGGTTGGCCTCTACTCAGTAAGTGTACGCTTCTCCAGTGACATATGCAGCTACTTACATTATATAGGGGCACCAACTTGCGCGCGACCTCAACTATGTCGTGTGTGTGGGCAAGCAGTGGCGACTACCCGTCTTCTGGGCACCCATCCTTCGATACTTCGCCGCACCTGTGCTCTCGATCATCTTCTGCTTTGCCTACCCCACGTTCTACGCCATACGCGGCGACCCCCTACAGATCTTCGGTTTCATGGTCGCCCATCTCATCGTCTTAGTCGTCCTTGTCGGCTTCATCATCCCCAAGAGCCTCAATATCTTCGTACCTCCAGAACGCCGCGAGGAAGGAAACAGACAATACGCGCCCCAGACGGTACTTGGAAAGGACGACACAAACATTGTGGGTGGTGTTGCGCCTGGGCAGGAGTACGAAGCAGGCCTGTCAGTGCCGCCAGCTTACGACTCTGACAAAATGGAGGACAAGAAGTGAGTGGTATATGCAGCGGCATCTGATTCACGTGGATGTGCGTATGAATGATCCGGCCCATTGCAACGATTACCCAAGCGCCCAACTCAAATATGACAGCCCAAATGCATTGATCTCAAGATCACGTCCATTGCACCAGACTTGCCCATTGCACTTCCATTCTCCGGTTTTGCCTTTCTTCGCCCATGACGCTTGGAAATGTTTGTGTCTCAGGCCACGTTGGAAGCCTACCTGGCTTCGTTATTTACATGTACAACTCGAAATCCAATCATACATACCCTTTGTTCAACAGTCCCTACACAGCCACTGAGCTGCTACACGCCTTGCCCAACCCAGTCGGCTGACTGTTATGATGCCGATTATCCGAACCTCCCTCGCTTCTACCTCCGGTGTATTTCGTCGATCGGGGCTGAGCTGCCATGATCGTGACCGGGGTTCTTTGAGCCGTGCTGTCCCTCCACGGTCATGCTCGATCCATCGTACCGTATGCAATGCTATGTGTCAACTCACATGTAACTGCTTTCAAAAGTCTCTTCACTCTACTGCATTATGCGGTTGTCGGCACGAAGGGACGGGAAGACTCAGGTCGCATTCGATGAACATAACCCTACTAGCGACTTTCGATCCGACAAGATGCGATGCTGCGATGCATTTATCTAATTGTGGTCTTCACAGCCGAAGACGAATCACAGCCGACCATTGATCAGTCTCTCCAACACTAAAAGCATGGTCACTAAAGACGACTGATGCATTGCGACAATGCGGCTGAAGCTTATGGTACGCCGCGCTGCAGCTGTTCCCAATGTGTGAACCTGCCGCCTTTAAACGCGGCCAACTCCGATCTCAGAATCCCCAAGCCACTCCACCAAACGCTGCTGCTCCACCGACCATCAGCATCGCGCCAGTCGGCAGCGGCATACCCGGCGCCTGTCCTTCGCTGTCCGAAGCCTCTACCCCAGTTTCCTCAGCCCC
>Ga0265797_10000478_pt1 | contig 72796 bp, 77 predicted proteins | sample P2T30metagenome_FD_192433 | JGI IMG/M metagenome (GOLD analysis project Ga0265797, IMG submission 192433) | Plant litter microbial communities from East Loma Ridge, Irvine, California - P2 T30 | ecosystem: Environmental > Terrestrial > Plant litter > Unclassified | place: USA: California...
CTGTGGTGGTACTCGAGAGCCGAGATTCCGGGAGTGAGGTCGCCTGGCGCGATCAAGTGTGGATGGGTCTCGTGTAGCGGCTGGCCGAACTGGCACTCGGCGGCAGACACGAGCGTCCTGGTGCGGATTGCAGGAAGGGCGGGTGTGCTGCGGAATGCCGTGAGCGGCCTTGGGCGATGTAATGCATGTGTGCTGGCCCGGAGAGGCCGTAACAAACTGCGTCTCATGGTTGTGAGTGATGGAGACTGGTCTGGTCTGGGAAGACTTTCTTGGATCGTCCATGTGCGATCTGCCTTCTCCGCAACCCCAGACTCGACCAAGTGTGAAGTGCTGTGCTTTGCTTGTGAATGCAATGGAAGAGGCAAGGCAACCTCCTTCCTCCTTTTGAACATGACTGTCACAAAAGGCAATTTCCTTGTACTTCTTCGACAAGAACTCGCGTCACGTTGAGTCAATCCACGCGCAGCGACAAGCAAACATCTCGAACACCTTACGCTTGGCCTCGCCTCATGGTTGCCTTGCAATGTCAATACATCTACAACACTTCCAAGCTCACCTTCTCCCGCAACCTCCCTAAGCTGCAATACCAATCGAGAAAGATGTCCACTTCAGACCAGCCGGTCTTTACCACACTCCGGGGCGACCTCGCCTCCTTCCACAACACCATTAAGACCTCCAAACGAGTCCTGGCCCTCTGCGGTGCCGGCCTTTCAGCTTCTTCCGGCCTCCCAACCTTTCGAGGAGCCGGAGGCCTTTGGCGAACACACGACTCGATCTCGCTCGCAACCCCAGAAGCCTTCGCCCGAGATCCAGGTCTGGTATGGCAGTTCTACAACTACCGCCGCCACATGGCGCTGCAAGCCACGCCCAACCCAGCCCACTACGCCCTGGCCGAGCTCGCACGCAAAATGCCCGGCTTCCAATGCCTGAGCCAGAACGTCGACGGCCTGAGCCAACGAGCCGACCATCCTCGCTCGCAACTGCAGCTCCTCCACGGCACGCTGTTCGACCTCCTTTGCGCCGACAAACGCGGCTGCCGCTATGGACGAGTCGATTTCACCGACCCCGTCTGTCCTGCTCTCGCGATCCCCACGTCAGGCGTTGATCCCACGAGCACCCAAGCCCGCCATCAAGCAACCCCAACAGCCTTGGATATAAGCAATGCCTCCATCCCCCTCCCCAGCCTCAAACCCTCCGACCTCCCCCACTGCCCGCAATGCAAAACCCACCTCCTCCGCCCGGGCGTAGTCTGGTTCGGCGAGCAGCTGCCCTTCTCCGTCCTCGAGACCGTCGACTCCTACCTCGCCGACGACGAGCCCGTCGATCTCATCCTTGTCATCGGCACGTCCGCGCAGGTGTACCCCGCCGCGGGCTATGTGGAGGATGCGAGAGAGCGCGGGGCCAAGGTCGCGGTTGTGAATATGGATTCGGGGGATGTCCCTGCTGGGGGTTGGAGGGAGGGCGATTGGTTTTTCTTGGGCGATGCGGCGGTTGTTGTGCCGGACTTGGTGGAGCCTGTGATTGGGAGGTTGGGGAGGGCGACTGCTGGGGAGGCTTGAGGGGTGTTGGCTTGTTCTTCCCCTGGAATATTGATGATTGGGCCTGTGTTTTGCTTGGATGGCAATGACAATGACAATGACAATGATTGATGATTGATGATTGATATTTTGGCCTACCTACTCGATGGCATGAGATGAACGTGTGTCGCTAATGGACTGAAAAATTACAGTATGCCAATGTTGAGTATCGGTCGACAAAATCCATCGGTTTATCATCAACAGACTGTATCGCTGGAATTGGCTTTCCAAAAAAAAGGAAGTCGGGAACCGTCGTCTTTGCACAGTAGTCAGCAATACAGTAGTAAACCGATGCCCCAACGTGAAAAGCATGAGCCATAATAACTCTTGCTGTACAGTACGGTAGCTACAGTAGGTAGCCAAGTCCCCAAGAGATGTATTATCTAGTGCTAGTCATTGCATCGATACTACTGTAGGATTCGTGATGAAACGTTAGAAACGTTTGTCCCAGAGATAAGGTAAGCGATTACCTTACCTAGATCGACTTTTCCGACGGGGATAATCGTTGTTGCACTTGCTTCAGGCCACCGGTGCCTCCAGTAGTGAGTTGCGGTGGTCCGCTCAAGAGTTCGATGTTACGGAGATTGTCATCCTCCTTCTTTGTGGTTGTGGTTGTGGTTGTAATGTAGTTGATCTGCAATGTTGCCTAGGCGAATGCAGGGCTGGGATGATTGTATATGTACCTACTTATTAGCTTGTCATGCAAGCGACTGATCATCATTGATTGATTCAGTTTGATTGATTGTAAGTTGTGCAACACGAACACGAGCACGAGCACAACCTCATCTCAGCTTAGCTCGAGCAAGAAGTCGGAAAGAAAAGAAACCCCCACGCCCGGGAGATCTTCTTCACAGATAGATAGACAGGCTTACGGCTGAAGAACTACTCCCCTGCATCATTATTGCCTATCGCCCTGGAAAAAAAACATACAGTAACACCCGCTCTAGCCGCCGCGCGCGCGCCAGCCACACGCACGCGGTCGTCCCCGAAAGCGTTGGCAGAACAATCAAAAAGAGCCTGAAGAAAGAAAAAAAGTTGGTTTACGCTTCTACTGGTTCGGCACTTGAGAAAGCACAAGGGCCAAAAAAAGGGCCCCACGTACGGCCGGCCGAAGCTACTGCACTTAGCCGAAGGGCGCGCGGCTACGCAGCCATGCCGGATTGGGTGATACGCTGGTTCCAAGATGATGCTGGCTTGGCTTGTTCGCAGGTAGAAAGATGACCGAGGCTGAGTGAGGGTGAGATACTGTACGCAGGTAGAGAGAGAAAAGTCGATCTCATGTGACGGACGGGTCAGATTAATCAATTGATGCAAGATTGATATGAAGTTGATGCGAGATTGATTTTTGAGGGTTTCTTTCTTGGCTTGGTTTGTTTGCGAGTTATCTTGGACGATGATTTATTCCTATTGGTAGGATCGGGGGAGGTGACGGGGAGTGCATCCCTTTGGTGATGCGCACATTATATTGGTTTGTTCTGTCTGTACTGTATATGGCTGGGCAGGGCGGTGAAGCGAGATAGGGCTGTTTGGTTGTATACGTAGGTGTACGTATCTGACTAGGAGGCTAGTCCGTCCGAACACCGAGGTCTCTTTAGGTGGCGATGATAGATAGATGGAAAGATAGAGTGAGAGTAGTACTGTACACAGGTACGGTAGTAATGCTTGGTTCGGTCGACATTTCTGCGAAGGTGGGAGGCAAAAGGATCGGGGTTGATTTCGGAGGATCAGGCTACACGTGATTGGGGCGAGGCAAAAACGTGGTAGAGACTACTTCCACGTTGTGGAAACAAAAGTAATCGGAAGAAGATCGGAGGTCTGACGTCCACCGTCCCTCATGTGCCATGTCCCGTGTCTACTTTGACTAGGGCGAGTCACGGGTCGTTCGTGGGATGAGAGCATGTGCATGGCGTTCCAAGGCGTTTCTTCTCCGACGAACCCATGTGCCATGCACCCAAAGGCTGGCCTAGGCACGCCAGCCTTCTTGGACACTGAGCTTATCCTTTCCGACCACCGAAAACATGGCAAACCTTGATCTGTGAGATCTTGTTGTTTTGCTTTTTGACTGGAGTGAGATGTGAGAAAGTTTAATGGGGGAGTTGGGTAGGCAGGGAGAAAGCGAACACTAATATTGATTAGTTGGATGTGTTGTTGATCTGTCTGTAGTAGATCGTAGAGTATACTGTTGCTTCAGGTAGATTTGTGCCGTTTGGAAGGATCGAGGAGTAGGACGGCAGGAAGAATCAAGTGAATTGAAGGTATATCTCCATCGAATGATTTTATTGTCCCAATCAGAAAAGGGTTCCATCGGGACTACTACTCTCCCACGTTGTTCCCTTTCGCGTGCTCTTCTTTCGCACTGGACCGGAGTCCGCGACTCATGTTTTTGGTCGGAGTGAGAAAGGCTGTTGCTGATCTCCCATCTCCCCTCCCCTTTCGATGCATGCACCTCGACCTTCTGTCCCAACTACTACTACTACTGTCTCTAACCTATCCCTGCCCTCGCCGTCACCGTCATTCTTCCCAATCCATACCCTCCCCGTGAGATCTCCTTCTTTCCTCCGCCCGACATCACCGCTTCCGTGATACATCCACCACCATCACCACCACAAACCCTACCTCCGCCCCGGACCACACTTTAGACCGCCCGTCACCGCCGATATCATACTCGCCGACAACATCACCTCCAGCACAACCACCACCACCACCTATACCACTGCATTTCCTCTCAGCACTGAATAGCATCGCCATCACTCAGTACCCGGCGTACCATCCACGCGGCTCTGGCAGCCTCAAAAAACCCCTCCGCTTCAGGCCTTCTGCATCCCACATCGCCCTCCGCCTCCCACGCTCTCCCCATATTCCGCCATCCCGGTTCTGAAAGCGCCCACCTCGCGCCCTCGTGCAACCTGCGCCTCGCCACCTTCTCGTGCTGCGTCGTACAAGCCCACGCTGCCTTGAAGTCGGCTGCCCGCCTGCCCGCATACCCTACTGCCCATCTGGCGCAATAAGGAAGCTCATCGCGCGTCTGACGTCTGCCGGAGAAGAGGCTTCCGCGGCGACGGGAGTAAGGAGCGTTTGGCGTGATTACTCTGCATGGGAGGAAGGCTGCTCGTGAGCCCTTTGCTTTTCTGACTTGCTCCTTGATATCTTACTTTTGGGCGGGACATGCGGTGATATTCTTCTGCTTCTTGGAGAGATTATTGTGCAGTCGAGCCTCGCATTGGAATCGAACAATCGGCTGGACAATCCGCGAGACATACTGTCACGAGGAAACTTGCTGTACGTACCGCTTCTTGCAACACCCTGGCTTGGACAAGGTACAACATTTGGATCTGATCACACTCCGGACGAACGAGGAAAAGCGAGGCCGCTAAACCAGAGAGCATTTTGACCGCACGCGAAGCAAACACTGACACGCATCATCAACAGGCGCTTCCTAACCACACAACCACCCTCGAGCACTCGATTCACATTCCGCCATGGGCAACTCTAGCGGAAAGCCCATATGCATGACCGACGAGGTCAACCTCAATCATTTCCGTTTGCTCCGTGTAGTCGGCAAGGGTGCATTTGGAAAAGTTCGAATTGTCGAGCGGAAAGACACTGGTCTCACATTTGCGCTAAAGTACATTCGGAAAGATGAAATTGTTCGCTCGGAAAGCGTACGGAATATAATAAGAGAGCGGAGGATGCTGGAACACCTGAACCACCCATTTCTGTGCAATTTGCGGTACAGCTTCCAGGACATGGAATACCTGTAAGTCATTCCAGAACGCTTTTGCAAGAAGCAAGCTGACTCGGAGAAAAGCTACATTGTTGTCGACCTAATGACTGGTGGAGATTTGCGATTCCACATTTCACGAAAGACCTTTACCGAAGAGGCAGTGCGCTTCTGGATAGCCGAGCTTGGCTGCGCACTTCGTTATGTCCACGGACAGGGCATCGTACATCGAGATGTCAAACCGGACAACGTTCTACTGGATAACGAGGGCCACGTTCATTTGGCAGATTTCAACGTGGCTTCGGATCTCACGCCCAACAAGCCGCTTACAAGCAAATCCGGCACACTGGCGTACCTTGCGCCGGAGGTATATATGGGCAGAGGATACCATTCGGAAGTCGACTGGTGGTCATTGGGCGTTCTCTTCTACGAGTGCATCTACAACAAGCGACCTTTCGAGGCGAATCACCATGATGCATTGGCACAGGCAATCGTCAAGGCTGACCCGGCCTTCCCAGTCACATCACCGCCCGTCTCCATGCCTTGTCTGCATGCAATCAGCAGTCTCCTGGAGAAGGACAAGACGCTGCGCATCGGTTCGGCTGGATTCGAAACATTCACCGACAACCCCTTTTTCAGAGAGCTAGATTTCGATGCGTTGCTCAACAAGGAGATTGAGCCGATCTTCTGCCCTTCAAGCGAGAAGACCAACTTTGATGCGACGTACGATCTTGAGGAACTTCTTCTGGAGGAGGCACCGTTGGAGGCCCGAGCAAGAAAGCAGAAGCCTAGAGCAGAGCTGCGAGATGATGCTACGCCACAGGAGATTCGTGCGGACGAACTACACCGCATGGTCGAGACAATGTTTGAGCCCTTCAACTACACCCTTGTCCCGGAGACGAGAGACCCGGCGGCGATAGCTCTTGACGCGGCCGCACTGGCCAGCGGACAACCTGGCGCCTCTAGAGACAAAACATTGCCCATTGATGCATTGAAGAATCACGGCGAAGGACGCACTTCACCGCCACCCCGTACGCGCACGCCAGGCAATAATTCACGCACTCGTTCCTCGACACGCTCGGAGAAAAGCTCTCCTACTCTTTACTCGGTCCCTCCTCAAGGCCCACCTCCCCAATCCGACCTTCCCCCAATTCCACCTCCTCCGATACCGCCCACATCAGAACCGCGTCTCCCGAGAGATAGGAGTACTCGATCGGTGCGCTACGAGGATACGGCGGCACACGCGCAACCTTCGACATCGCGCCCTCAACCGCCTCGTCCGCGAGGCAGCACACGTAGCACCTCCATGGGTGGTGGTATGCAGGTCGTACTTAACGAGCAAGGCAGCTGGAGCGATATGGCGAACCAGAGTGCTGGAATGGTCGACGAGCACACGCGCGACGGCAAGAGGTCAGAGCGTTCTCCTGGTATGCTGGGCCTGTTTTCGAGGAAGAAGGGTCGCGATCGTAGTCCGAAGGGTAAAGAGAAGGAGAGGGGTGTTTTGGGTAAGGAAGGTGCACGTGTTGTCATCAGCTCTGGTTGAAGGGAGTAATTTTGGATTCGAGGCTATTGGAGTAATCTTGACGCCTCACCTACCTGGAAGAAGGAGAAATTGTCTTGTTCCTCGGCGATGGTGGGTGGTGGGGTGGTGGGTCGGATAGGTGGCTCCCGAAGCAAGCTTCAGGGGCCACCCACCCGACCCAGCACTCGAACGCGGTGGCGCTTTGACTTCGACGACCATGGTTTCTCCACAAAGACCGATCCCCTCGAGGATCAGACACCGCACCAGACCTGCAGCCAACCTGGCCGGCAACGCTACCGTCGTACTCGATCCGGAAAAACCGGACGGCACCCATACCGTGTTCAGGCCGACTGAACCAAAAGAAGAAACTCATCACTCCCACAAGGACTAATCACCAGTGCCTCGCGCGGTCCTACCAGCCCAAGCGGAAAACACGATCCGAAGCAGAAGAGACCCGACTTGTACAACCAACGACACCCTCCCAATTCTGCGCTGGCGCGTCATACAGCCTAAATCGCATCCTGTTGCCACGAATCGGATAGAGAAAACGGGACCCGACGACTCAGGGGAAACAAGAAACTTAGGATAAGTTACCTTTGGGATCTTCTTGTATTCCCTCCCTCCCATTTTCTTACTTTAACGGTCGCTTTCTTGTTTTGTTTTTTGGGTTAATGAAGCGACGGGTTTTGTTTTAATGGCAGCGGGGCAGTTGTAGCAGGAACAGCAGCAGCAGTAGCATTTTGTGTGGCGTTTTCTCATCTTCTCTCTCTCTCTCTCTCTCTTTACTAGTTTCTTCCCTCTATTGCATTTTTTCTTTCTCGATCCTTCCTTTCAATTGTGCGTACTCGATCATGGAAGGTGTTTTGTTTTCGTTTTTGTTTCCTTTCCCTTCTCCGTTATCATTAACATCGCTATGCATACCTACGGATGGGAGGAAGGGATGACATGGGGGCGGGTTACGTGGCATAACAGCATAGCATGTGACGAAATGGATACAGACAAGACGCTCGAAATCGGTTCCACTTTGCAAACACTGGACTTGTATTCTCTCAAAGACTGTCCTATGGGTATCAATGGTGTGCCCTGTATCCCTTACGCCAATCTCGCCGAAATTCCAAAACACCCCTTTTTCATAGTAGGTCGGGGTGTCTTTAACGATAACAAGATGCTGCTCAGCAGCTCAAATCCAAAAGCACTTCGCTCACAATCCGAGCAACCAACCAACGAAGCTCATCCAAGCCAATCCTCCCTCCCTTCCTTCCTCCCTCACAACACCACCCACCCAACCCAACCCTCACAACAACTCAGCAAACCTCCCCTCAATTCTAAAAACCCTACACGCAACCCCCCTCCCCCCATCCCTCCTCAGACAATGCCACACCGCAAACCCCCCAAACGAAAGCACAACCGGCAGATTCCCCCTCCCAACCTCACCCGGCCACTCCCTCGCAACATCCACCCCGCCCGCCAGATTCGCCGCCTGCCAATCCCGCTTCAACCGCTCGCCCAGCCAGCGTATACACGCCTCCCCGCCGGGCTCAGGCAGCTTCTGCGCGCCGCCCAAGATCTTCATCAGCAGCTTGTACTCCGAGCAAGGGCAATACCGCACCGGCGGGAAAGCATTCGGCCGCATCGTATAATCCCCCACGCCGGCGCGCCACGCCGCCTCCGATGCGACGTGCTCGGGACTCAGACACTTATTCCCATTCCCGTCGTCGCGCGAGTACTGCAGGACCTCGACGCGTGCGATGCCGCAGCCGAATCTGTTGGTCTCGCCGACGCCGAAGGCGGATAGGAAGTCGACGGCTGTGTTAACGCTGATGAACCACCATTTGACGCTGCGCAGCTTGGCGGCCCAGAAGGCGCGGCGCGCGGCGGGGAGGGCTGCGATGGGGATGCGGAGCGAGGTGTCGCCGCTGGTGAGGATTTGGCGCAGGGTCAGGCAGGCTAGCGGGGTGGTTTTTTCGCTGTATCTTGTCCAACTGCTGTCGGGGGGTGGGGAGGGGGTGCCGAGGCGGACGAACCAGGCTTCGAGGAGGGATTCGAGGGCGCGGTGGCGGGCGGCGGTGAGGAGTTGGGGGAGGGTCCGGGTGGAGGTGGAGGTGGTTGGTTCTGAGGCTATGGCGAAGCTGTCTTTGCGCTTCTCGTCGTTATCGTTGTTGTTGTTGTCGTCTTCTACTACGGTGGATTGGTCGACGCTGAGGGTGACCTTGTAGGTTTTGGAGAAAGAGTTGATTTCGTTTTCGCGGCGCGTCCAGAGGGCTTGGAATTTGTTTTCGATGGTTTGGTATTGGACGGCGCGGTTTTCGTAGGTTATTGTTTGGGTCTGAGTTTGAGAGCGTTCTGCTGGGGCTGGTGGTGGTTGGGATTGTGGTGGTAGTGTTGGCTTCGATGATGATGCTACTGGTGCCGTCGCCACCGGCTGGCGTGAGGCTGGAACGGTAACGTGGTTTTGTGCTGTTTTGGTAATGTGGCGTGCCAGGTAGGAGGCGGCGGATAGGTCATGGATGGAGGCTTGTCTCTTTGCGGTGCTTATGTTGGCACTGGTCGATCCGCGTGGTTCGGCAGTACCGTCGAGGGCTGCCGGAACTGTGTTACATTCCTGCGAGCCTACCACCGGCTGCCTAGACCCCACCACCGAACCGTTATATTCTGCTGTCGGAGTGGCATCGCTCGTATCAGCATTGTCAGGAGATTGAGAAGTGCGCGATGTTGCAGTCTCTTCCGAACCACCGACGGATTCCTTAGATCTCGCCGTCTTGGTGGTGACACTTCCATCTGCATCTTCAGGGGAAGACGAAGCCCGCACTGGTACAGTCGGCGTAAGAGATCCGTCCTGCTGCTCCCCATCCTTCATTTCGACACCTTCCGACTGAGCACCAACATTCATATGGTTGGAAGGCACCGCTGATGTCGGCGCTCCGGCTCCCTGCGTGTTCGCATCCGACAGTCTGATCCCAGGAGAGAGAAAGACGTTGTGAAGGTGAAACTCCGACATCATGCTGGGTGGGATGCTTTCGTCTGGGAACACCATGGTGGTGTTGCGTTGCAGCCCCAAATGTCCTTTATCGCTTTCTTCTCGCTGTCCGATGGACCTAGATCTTTGCCCTACATGTCAACGATGATCAGCAGACGAGTTTGCTGATGTTGCTGCGATGCGGGAGAGATAGATCCAGAAGATGAGATGGAGCGTTCAATCCCTGTTGAAGAGAGCGAGGAGATTGTAGGTGCGCGCAAGTCACTGACTGTGTGGACACACGCCCTTTATAAGATTTCAAGAACCACATGTATCCTTTTTGCTTACTTCTGCGACAGCGCCTGATCTCGAGGTGGTGGTAACTACGTCAGAAGAAATTAGCAACAATGCTGAAAAGTGAATATTTGAGCCTATTGCGATTCCGTTCGTGGTCATGGCCATACCGATACGTAAGCGGGTACAGCTGATGTTCTTCCTACCAATAGCGGAGTCGGTAATGGGAAAAGAGCCAGTGAATTCCAAAGTAAGCGCGCTCGGGCGAAATTAATTGAAACCAAGACCTATCATGCGTTGGGTAGTAGTCATGTTTATCATACAATTGAAAGACTTACGAAATAACGGAACAACAGAAAGAGAGAGAGAGAGTCGTCACGCATCCACCTTCCATCCTTAACAATACTCACCACCGCCTTCCGAAAACTGCATGCTCAGGCTTTCTCGCGACTCCCTTCTTCGCTACAGCCCGACCCGCGCGCTCAGGTGGTGTGGATGATCCTTGCCTCGATTCTGCTCTTCCACCACTGCCGTCGAGGAGTTTGGCGTCGCCGCCGAATTTCTCGGCAAAAGCAACATCGTCCTCGCCGTGACCGTCCACTTCGGCATCGCGACGGAAGAGTTGCATAATGTCTTGCATCGACAGCTTGCCGACACCCTTGCCGCCCTCGAGAGCCGCAGCCGCTAGCTGACGTTTCTTCTCCTGCAGAGCCAAGATCTTCTCTTCGACTGTGTTGCGAATTGTCAGGCGGAAGACTTTGACGTCAACGGGCTGGTTCAGTCGGTGCACACGATCGATTGCTTGCTCTTCGACGAAGGGGTTCCAGAAAGGCTCGACAATGACGACTCGGCTGGCTGCTGTCAGGTTGAGGCCAAGACTACCGCACTTCAGCGAGCACAGTAACACACGAGTCTTTGGATCGTTGCGAAGCGAGTTCAGAGATGCCTCGCGTGCGTCGGGACGCATGCTGCCGTCGTATCGGACGTAGCCGATAGAACCGTGTTTGAGATGAGGCTCGATCAAGTCAAGCATGCTGGTGAACTGCGAAAACACGAGAGTCTTGTGCTCAGGGGTCTCTATGTGCAGAATGCGAAGAAGCTGGCGGATCTTTGTCGATGGCTTGTGAGAAGGCTTGTGCGAAGGCGCAAGACCGGAGATGATGGGTAATGTGTCGTCGTCACTCTCGTCTTCTTGCTCGCTTCCAGATTCCGTTTGGTCGTCCTCTCCATCCGTGGCAGAATCGACCGAGCCCAGTGTGTCGCCACCGCCTTCAGCATCTTCATCGTCGGTACCTCCAGCTTTGCCCAGATCGATCTGCTGTTCAGAACCCTCACCAATCCACTCGCCTTCTTCCTCGTCTTCACTGTCTTCAAGAACCCGGCGGTTGCGCACTGTGCGCGGACCTCTGGGCTGTACCGGCTTGATCTCCTTCTTGACTTCCTTCTTGACAACCTTCGTTTTCTTACTCGACGATGATTTCTTAGTCTTCTTCTCCTTTGCCCTCAAAGCCTTGAGATCAGCCTCGCATTCACTGCATCGCACCGCACCGTCTTTTGATTCCGCGCTGGAAAGCTCGATCTGACAAACATCACAGTTCCTGGTTTGTACAGTAACGCCACCCATGAGGGCAGCAAGATCGTCCATGTCATCGTGGTCGGCTTTACTGTTCCTTCCTGGTGTCTGTGTTCCAGATTGGGACGCACCGCCACCAAGGCTCATCGCGTCCTTATCCTTATTCATCGCCATTTCGATGAGATGCGGGTGGTTGCATGCTTGCCTCAATCTGAGTAGAATGACAAGCGCGCCGATGTAATCAGTTTTGCCTGTGCCTTCCATGATGTCTTTCAACCTGTTCTCGGCTCTGGCTTGCAGCCTGTCGTAGAACTCGGCTTCCGCTTCGTCGAAATCGCATTCCGTCGTGAAGACTTCACGTTTCACGATTTGCATGCCTCCCTTTTTGGGTTCGCCTTCCTCGTCTGTCTTGCCACCGAAGTTCAAAGCTCCCTCCTTCTTCAGGATGTCTTTTGTGCGACGCTTCATGAAGGCCTTGAGGAAATACTGCAGTCGCCTGATTGCGACACCACCGCGACCGTTCTTCATGGGCTGAGTAATTGCGGTCTTCCACTCTGGAAGATTGCAGTAGGGCTTCACACGAAGGAACTTGATCAAACTCTGCAGCTCATCGAGGTTGTTTTGCATCGGCGTGCCAGTCAGACACCAGCGGTACCAGCTCTCAAGCGCGCAGCAAGCAAGTGTTGATTTGGCGTTGCGGTTCTTGATAGTGTGAGCTTCGTCGAGAATCATGCGATACCAGTGCACGCCGAAACAGCCTACTCTTGCGCCGTCGGGCTTCTCCATGTTCGACCCGGAGTGTTCAGATGCGAGAATCTGGTAGGTTGTGATGACCACGTCGTATCTTTTAAGCTCTGCCGCAGACTTTGTGCGACCGGGACCGTGGTGCACAAGCACCTTGAGGGCATGGCTACGCGTGACTTTGCTCTTGATCTCGCCCTCCCACTGCTTGATGAGCGCAAGCGGTGCAACCACGAGGGTGCCCTTTCCCACCTCCTTGCCTGGCATCTTCTGCTTTGGGTGTTCCGGTTTTGCGTCTGGACCAGGTCTCGGGTTGGTGAGAAGCAGAGCTACTGACTGAACAGTCTTTCCCAGACCCATGTCGTCTGCGAGAATACCTCCATGCGGTAGAACGCCACTCTTCTTTCGCATTCCGATTTCCTTGTCGATCATCCAGCTAACACCATCGACTTGATGTGGGAGAAGCTTTACCGTCAGTCCCTCTACTGTGCCATCCTCCTCTTCCTCTTCTTCTGCCTCTCCTTGTGGGCTTTCTTTTTCCTTCTCTTCTTCCTTGTCCTGGACGTTTAAAGCTGCAAGTTTGTCCGCTAAGCTCTGCGCCTTCTTCTCCGCTTCCACTTTCTCTGCCTTGTCGGCCTTCTTGGCGCGACTTCTGAGGCGTGTCTTAGACCGATCCTCGTCGTCGTCGTCGAAGGCCCCCTCAAGCAGATTCTTGATGTTTTCGCTCGCTTTACCAGAGTCCACATACATGTAAGGATCTGCTGATCCGAACTCTTTGCTGTTTGATCGAATTGCAGCATCGGGATCGAACTGATCTTCGTCGTTTTTCGTCAGATCAATGACATTCCTAGGAGGCTTGGGCGCGACAGTCTGGAAGTATGTATTGCTGCCGAGCGAGGAGAAGACAGGCCTCGGCGCAGGTGGGATAGTCGGTGGTCGTGCTTGACCTGGCATGTAGAATGCGCGCTGCTCCGGAGGCACAAACGGCGGCTGGACCATGGCGTGTGGCTGACTCTGGGGAGCTGGGACATAGTATCGGTTGGAGTGCGACTCGGGCGCTCTTTGAACAGTTGGTTTTGAGCGTGGAACAAAAGGGTCTGCTGCTACCGCCTTTCTAAGGGGGTTTCTGATGGGACTGGCCTTGCCAAACTCGGGTTGTGTAGGTGGTTTCAGTTGCGGATCTGCTCTTTCTGCGGGCGGCGCGTTTTGAGGTGGGGTCGACTGCATCTTTGCGCTGATGTTGGCAAGAGGCTGCCTCTGTGATGTTGATGCCGATGTTGTTGTCGCACCGGCGACAGATGTGTCGGCGCGGTTGCGTTCCGATACCATGTTGATGTGTTGGTGTAAGTCCGTGCTGCTGACGAGACGAATCGAGTCGTTTGGGCGTGAGAACTTGGAAGCGTCCCAAATAAACCGTCGTCAAGTCCCTCGTCACCAGGGTCCAGCGCACGTGGCGCAAACATCACAACACGACGCGCTGTCACGTGCAAAAGCAATGCTGTTTAGTTGCATGGCTTGAATACCTACATGCACCTATCTGTAAAAGATTAAAAGAGTCCTGGTCGAATTGGAGTACATTTGAGAGCCAGCATGGGTCCCAAGGACTTGCAGAAATGACTGCAACCACACGTACACGATTTTTTCATTCAGTATCATTACACACTAGTCTTTGAAAGAAAAATTATTCCTCGACGAACAGATCAGTGCCGTCATGCGGTCAAGAAATCTAGCGCAAAACACCGAGATGTGGAAGCGCAGACTTCCTCAGTGAACCATCGTCAGACACTGTCCGCGCCCTTGTGAAAGGCTGCAAGGTCGGCCTCTCAACGTACTGTCGCACCAAAGCGACCAAATCCTCCCTACCCGATTCCATAGCGATGCTCCGAGCCGTGCTGTGCGTCTTCTTGGATGTCCGAAGCCGTCGCGACTCATATTGCGTGTGAACGTTGTCAAGATCAGCTCCTTGATCGAGTAAACCACGGATGATGTTCAGAGGCAAGTCGTGATTGGCGATTGCGCGGTGCATCGCCTGGTATAGAGGCTGGCAGCCTTTTGCGTCTGTCTTGTCCAGCATGTTTCGCAAACGGAAACTGCGTTGAGCTTGCAGAAGAGTGTCAACAATGCGAAAATCGTCGAGACGGATCGCGTGGTGCAATGGTGTCTCCGTTGCGGGTACAGATAGGTAGCCGGTATTGTAACGTTCAAGAATGAAGTTGACAAGTGGCATTCGATATTCAGAGAAGTAATGTGGTAGCGAGCAGGCCTGGTGTAGCAATGTGGGCATGGATGTCGGTGTGCTTTGCCGCGCGAAACCTCTGCAGGCGAGCCAGCCAGATGAGAGCAGCAAATCCAGGGTTGATATGACTTCAGACACATCAGATGGAGGCCAAAGTTGGAGGCTTGTGGGCGCCAAAAGCTGACGGCAAGGCGATAGACCTTTTGTAGGATCGAGGAGTGCTCCGTTTTCCAGAAGCTCGATGATGATCTGATCATTACGAGTCGCGATAGCGATATCAAACGGTGTCAAGAACTCTTGCATGCCCGGTTCAGAGGAAAGTTGGTAGGGCAAGTTGGCGGAGAATCCATTTTTGGTCAGTGGTTTGATCAATGTCAGATCGCCGAAGAGTACTGCCAGATGCAGAGCCGGCGATTTGGTTGCCGATCGCAGACCAGGACTGAATGAACTAAACACGATCGAGGTGTCAGTATTACCTAGCTGTGCGGAGCCAGAGTACAGTGCGTTGACCAAGGTCAGAGCCTTTTCTACTTTCCCAGCACGGATTGATTCGTCAAGATTGTGCATCGCCTCAAGCTTGAACCTCTTGACGATTGCTTCGCGCTCTGAACTGGACATGGGACCATTCGAGCACCAGGTATGAGTGGGTTTTCGCATTGGTAAATGGTTCTCCTCCACATGCGCTTCGAGTGAGACGGTCGAGCTCCTGTGGACAGACGTCGATGACTTTCGACGATCGGAGCCGGCGGAAGAACCCGCAATTGTGGGAGCTGAACTCCATCGTTGTGGGCGTTGTAGTATTGCAGCCGTGCTGGACTCATTTGTGGCTGTGGCAGAAAATTGTGAGCTGCGTGAAGTTGGTTCGATGGACTTCCAGAGCTGATTTGTCTGAGTTGACTTGACTGGAGTTCCGATGGAAAGGGTTCGATGAGGCTTTGAACTCTCCAAAGACTTCAGATCGCCGTAGTCATCTGTTTTGGGGGAGACTCCGTAGGGTGATGGATCCGGCGACAAAGACGAGATCAAACCATCGCCTCCGAGGTGCTCTGATGGAGAAACTCCCAACTGCCGCGCTGTACTTCTCTGCGGAACGTGCGTGCTCGGTGTCCCAAGGCCTATCGTAATCGGTGAGCTCGGTTCCGAGCCATCCTTGATTGAGGGCTGCAGTGGACCAAGGGTTGATACGGCGGTAAGGAGGATGTCTCTACGAGCCTCAGGAATCCTTTCTGCATACAACTCGGACATCACCTCGTCGTTCAGGAGGCTGTATATCCTGGACATCAGCGCCATTGACTCGAAACGTGCCTCGTGCTGCTTCCCCAGAAGGCGTGACCGGGCCTTGAGCGTGCTATCACATGCATCCCTTGCAGCAATGAGATTGTCGCGCTCAACATAAATCCGCGAGAGTAGATGCCGTGCATTGCAGAGTTGGATCCCCTGCTCATCTGAGATCGGTGCGTGTTGAGTCAAACTCTCCAATCCGGCTTCCGCTTGGTCGACGTTGCCGGTGTGGTATGAGCATACAGCCAGTCGATACTGTAGCTCGAAAATACCTTCTGCTCTCTTGTGTTTTTGTGGTAGCTTAGTAAGTAGCTTCAGTGACGTGTGAAGAAGTTTTGAAGCCGACGCCCATTTTTCTGCTTCAAAGGCTCGATTGCCACCGTCCAAGGCGGCTTGGGCGAGCTCTACTTGCTCGTCGTCGGAATCGTAGTCGCCATCATCTGTTAGCACAGCCAAAGGATCACCGCCACTGATAGATTTCGTGGCGGCAGTGTACTTTCCATCATCACTGAACACGGAAGGTTCATTGTCAGAGTAGTTGCCTTCTCGTGATTCTGTACGAAGTGTGTTGACAACCGTAACCCACTCGGCGACTTTCGTGTTACTGCTTGCAGCTTGTTCGTATCCCATGACGGAGTCGGCGGTTTCAGCGCCCAACACAGATCCAGCAACGCTCGCCTCATACAGTGTTTTCCCGCTTCGCAGAGTGTCGCGAGCAAAATTGATCAGGGTAGACTGGTCATCGCCTAGGAGTTGACTACGTGACTGCGATACGTCAAGCTTCGATTCGATGTTCTTCAACCTTTGTCGCAAATCGTCCAATTTCCCGGGTAATTGCTGAGTCGCGTGATCTGGTGCTATGTGCGCAACTCGGATGTTGACCACCAGTAGTACAGTATGTAACGCATCAGTGTGAGATCTGATACGCTGCCTTATTTCACCAGTCTGCTCTCGGCTGTTCTGCAAATCAATCTGCTTGGAAGCGCGTTCGAAGAACGTGTCCTTTCGTGGCCAGAGGGCTTCGACGACCGTCTCAAGCTCTCCGAGTGTGCTCTTGCATTCCGCAACTTGGTGGTCGATGCATCTCCTAAGCCGTCCGTCTTTGTCGTATGGAGAAATTGTATATCCAGAGCCCGGCTTTGTCAGAACAGTGCCTAGTTCGTTGTATACCAAGTCACAAGTACTGGCCAGCCCGTTGACCTCTAAAGCTAGGCTTTGGACACTCTGATCGATTGTTTTGGTGCCCTGATAGATGGTGTATATGTAGCTTCCGAGTTTCCAGGCACTCCTTGAGATCTGAGCTATACCGGCGGCGGCGCCTATTGGCTCCATATCCATTTGTCTTGAGTCCTGGCGCACCGAAAGCAGATGTCGACAAGGTTGTTGTTTCGCGCGAGTCGCCACGGTCGCATGGCGATCGCAGGCGGGTGCGAAAGACCCATGCGGTTGGAAAGTTGCAATCGCGCATTATTAACGTCGTATCGTGAGGCTGAGCATTGGATTGCCTTATTGGTGTCTGTCCAATGAATCGGGGAGGATTCAGCACGCGGTGGTGGCGCAGACGTACTGCATGCAAGCCAAGAATTTGATACGCGATACTCGGCAAGAGGCATTAAATGTCCGAACATGACTCCTCACGACATTGTCATTTTTCAAATACTCGATCCTTTTAGAAGTCGTTTTGGCACTAATAGAATGCGGGTAGTGACATCAATGCAGGGCATGGTCAGCTGAGATCTGATTCTGTTGTTGTGAGCTAGCAAAACCCTCACTCAGTACCACAGCTTGATTGTACTTCATGAGTACCATCACTGTATGCCAGCAAAATGGTAAGGATCGGGCGCCTCAAATTCCACCAAGGTTGGAAAGGCCTCATTCCCAAACAACTTACTCAGACCACAAACGAAAGAAGCATTCAGGTCGATCCATACCACCATCCTCTCCAGCAGACCGTCGAGTCCAAGTGTTCCAAGTCCACCTCTCATGTTCAGCATCAAAGATAAGCCTCGCATGTGCGCCGAAAAGACAGCAGAGTCCCCGAAAACGGCTTCGTACGCGGCCATCTTCATGACCGCCCCAATGATGGCGTCGCTGGTGGCACGCTTTGGATCTCGAAGTGCAGCGTTGATCTCGGTCAAGGCTCTTGATTTCAGGTACAGCAGATCGATGAGGTTTGCTGACTGCGGGTTCACGGCGCAATAGTGCGAGGCGGCCATCAGCAAGACGGCATACATTGTCGACGGCTCTTCCATAGCTAGCGGAAACCAGCGGCGGCGGAGTAAGCCTTTATGGTTGGGCGAGTCTAGATCTGGAATCTCGACGGCCACGTTTTCGATGTAGTGAGCGAAGATCGCGGGGAGATATGGCTCGTAGTCTACCGGGTATGACCAGAACGGATCCTGTCTGGCGGCTCCCAGGCGTTTGGCTGCAGGAAGTCTAGGCACGTTCAAGGCTGTGTTGGTAAACTCGAGTGCCTGGGTCTGTACAACCTCTTCAATATCATCATCGTTGTGCTTGGCTGTAGTGGTGGCGACTTGGGTCGTCTTGACTCTTCTAGTGGCAACCTTTCTTGAAGCAGCTTTCTTTTTCGGGATTTGTGACTGACCCTGAGACAGGGCTGGCTGCACTCGGTGGCTTTGAGGTTCGACCGTCCATGACTCTAGATTCTTTGTGTAGGTCAAGGTGGAAGACCTAGCATGTTGGACTCTTGTTACATGGGCTCTCACGACCTGCTTAGCTGCGCCCCTTCCTTTAGACGCTTCGTTCCCACTGATAGGGACGAACAAAAAAGGTTCTGGCAGGGTTTGGCTAGGACGCTGCTCGAGCAGAGGCGTCTTCAGCATGATGGGAGGGGTGACGAGTCTGATAAGTAGACGCGCTAGCGACGGTTGAGGCTGGATGTCAACTTGAGAGACGGTAGACCTTAGACGGCGTTGAATGAATGCAGTGGATATGTCTTGCACGACAGGCAAGTCCGTGGGTTGAATGCTGCTCCTCTGTGTGCCTTGTATAGAACGAGGCCTGCATCTGAAAGGAGATGTTGTAGCAGGCCAGGGTTATAGAACCTGCGAAGCGATCGGACGGATCGGACGGGTGTGAGACCTGCAGGTCGAAGGCCCCACTAGGGCCGTTGGTCTGTCAAAAGTCTAATTGATTGCTCGGTGATAGGTGGCTGAAGTAATCTTGGACATCTGCTCACCGGATAATGATATACGCCGTCATCATCTTGGTTGGCTCTTAAATCCGGTGTGGCCTTTACTTGAAGAAGAACTGCAAAGTCCTTTTTGAGAGTTACCGAGAGGATGGTGGACGAGAGCTAGCAGTTTCTCTGACGAGGACGATTTGAATATGGGCCATTTCGTCCATAGTGACAAGACAGGATTTAGCATTGTGCACAGGACCAGCAACAAATTTACCTTGATCGACCTGCCGTTACTTTCTGAGTTGTATCGGTGACCGCGTGGTGGCTTGACAGTAGCTTGCAAACTGTACGAGGGTGATGCTATAAGTTCTGAACAATCCACGAGTTAACGAACTGTTGCTCGTCGGAGGTGCGACAACATTTTCATCAAGTAATCAGGCTCGAGCATTATTGTCTTGAGCGGAAACTTACTGTGACCGTAAGTTAGTATCGAGGTCATGTCTAGCAACGTTCAACATGGACTTACTTTTCTCGTCGCGTAGAGGCAAGGCTTCGAAAACCAGCACATCACTGGTCAGTGGTCGGTAAATGTCAGCACCAAATGATCATTCCACAGCCAATATCGCGGATCAAGTCGATAAGGGCGAGAAGGTCGAATCAATCACCAGACCAAGCGAACCGGACGAGCTACAACGCAAGCAAATGTCAGCTTATGTCGATTTCGTGGACGGTCAGGCCGAAAAGGCGTCGGATCAGTTGAAGGCCGAGATCGAGAAAGAGGGATCTGGAGGCAAGGGCTCTTACTGATTTTTAAATTGCTTTACCTTTACTCAGCAAGTCAACGATACTGCATGACACTTGGCTTCTTGATGAATTGGATGGATCGATCGTTCTTTCGCTGTTTGTTAGGAGGCATTTGAGTTTGGCGTTGTTGTTGTCGTCAACCACGAAACAACTTAGGTCTTTGGCAGCCAGGGCATGGCGAGTTAAGCCAAGTAAGGTAGGAATCGATACATGGACAGTGACAGCGCCAATAATAAACGAATTGTCATCCAGAGTAACGCGTGGCACAGCCATCATATGTGATAGTTGGTCGCAACAATGCATCTCCCAAGATCTTGGTTCCTTGTCGCGTTGCTAAGGTTGCCGTAGCGACGGGACATTGACACCTCGAGTTACACACACTCCATAGTTTATCTGCCGAAAGCGCAGCATTCCATTCCGGATGACCGCATAGAGCCTCCAAAATACTACAAGGCGAAAAATACCATGCCTCCACAATCAGAATACTCTCGAGACCCACGCGAGTCGCCCGCGCGCCGCGAGAGGAGGAGACGAACACACCAGCGCATCGACAGCAACGGAGATCTGCCACCGCCTAGGAGACACCGAGAACGCGACGATGATGTAGAATCTCACAGGAGGGAAAGGAGACGGCGCGAGAGAAGGCATGAGGCTTTGGAGTCCGACAATAGTAGAAGCCAGAGCACGGCGTTGTCTTCGGCGCAATTGGCGGCCCTGGATCAAGCGAACCGGAGGTCGGACTATGATGAAGACGACACTTATGCCAGGCGTGAGACTCGGGGCGGCGAACACAGACGGTCTGGCCGTGATAGGGAGCGAGAGTCGCGGGACAGAGAAGAGGATCGCGAACGAAGACGGCAGGAACGGAGACGGCGACGGCGGGAAGAAGAGAAGGCTGCGGCGTATGCTGAGGAGGGAGACGGTCTGATCAACGACCGGCGAAGGTCTCGACGCAGAAACCCAGAAGGTGGTGGTGGGGTTGCCGCTATTGTCACAGAGGGTCGAGGTGGAAGACGGATTGCGAGTGGACAGGCGCTAGAACGGGGACGCGACAGCCAGTACGAGGAGAAATCACATTACCGGGACGATGTCAGACTACGAGGCGGCGACGGCGACTCTTCCGACTTTGATCCAGAGAAAGAAAGGAAAAAGAAGAAATGGAAGAAGATCTTGATTGGGGTTGGCATTGTGATTCTGATCCTCGCGATTGCGATACCAGTGGGAGTGGTGGTGAGCAGGAAGAACTCTTCCAACGACGACAGTGATAGCAGTGGAAGCAGCTCATCTTCATCATCATCATCATCATCCGGCAAACCCTCCAACAGTAATCTAGACAGCATATCCGAGGACGACATCCCAGCCAGCGCGAAGGGCACAGAGCTCGATCCGTTCTCCTGGTACGACACTTACGATTTCAACGTTACTTACACAGACGAGACAGTTGGCGGGCTGAGCATAATGGGACTCAACGCAACCTGGGACGATTCGACACGCGCAAACGACAACGTCCCTCCCCTTGACGAGAAATTCGAGTACGGCACCATGCCCGTACGCGGAGTCAACCTTGGAGGCTGGCTCAGCATCGAGCCTTGGATCACACCGTCCTTCTTCAGTGGCTACAGCACCCGCGACGGCATCGTGGACGAATACACCCTGACCCAAACACTGGGACCATCCAAAGCGAAAGCCCAGCTGGAAGAGCACTACTCCAAATGGATATCCGAGCAAGATCTAATCGACATTCAAGCCGCAGGGATCGACCACGTTCGAATCCCTTACTCCTACTGGGCGGTCACGACCTACGACGATGATCCATACGTGCCGAAAGTGAGCTGGCGCTACCTACTGCGCGCCGTGGAGTGGTGTCGCAAACACGGGCTCCGTGTAAACCTCGACCTCCACGGAGCCCCAGGATCTCAAAACGGATGGAACCACAGCGGCCGCCAAGGCATAGCCAGATGGCTGAACGGAACAGATGGCGACCTCAACGGCGACCGCACGATCGACGTCCACAAGCAAGTCTCCGCCTTCTTCTCCCAACCGCGCTACAAAAACGTCGTGACCATGTACGGCCTCGTCAACGAACCACGCATGGTAGCGCTAGACGCCGACCGCGTCATCTCCTGGACGAGCGAAGCAGTCGACGCAGTGCAAAGCAACAACTTCACGGGCGTGATCATCTTCGGCGACGGCTTCATGGGACTTGACAAGTGGCAAGGCGAGCTGCAGGACAAGAAGAACCTGCTCCTTGACGTCCACCAATACGTCATCTTCAACGTAGACCAGATCGTGCTGAACCACCACGACAAAATCAACTTCGCCTGCGGCGGCTGGACCAAGCAAGCCCTGCGCTCGCAAAATAAAGCGACAGGTTTCGGCCCCACGCTGTGCGGCGAATGGTCGCAGGCCGACACAGATTGCACGCAGTACCTCAACAACGTCGGCGTGGGATCGCGGTGGGAGGGAACGCTGAACATGATCTCGACGCCCGGCGGCAGCGCGTCGGGCTCGGTGCTGGAGCCGACGTGTCCGACGAAGAACAGCCCGCAGTGTTCGTGCGAGGGCGCCAACGCCGACCCGAGCGACTACAGCGCGGGCTACAAGCAGTTCTTGCAGATGTTCGCCGAGGCGCAGATGCACTCGTTCGAGCAGGGCTGGGGTTGGTTCTACTGGACGTGGAAGACGGAGAGTGCGCCGCAGTGGAGCTACCAAGCTGGGTTGAAGGCTGGGATGCTGCCGGAGAAGGCGTATCAGCGCGAGTTCAATTGCAGCTCTGAGATACCTGATTTCGACGATCTGCCTGAGTTTTATTGAAGGAGCTTGGTGCGGCGTTCAACAATGATTAGCGATGTTTCCTTTGCTGCGTTGGGAGGGGTTCAAGGGAAATGCGGTATAACCAGCACGCATGCTTAGACAGACAGCAAGCCAATATCAACTCCAGCACGTCTTGCAGGATCCCAATTCATATGCTTGATCCTTCTGTCGCAGTTCGCAGTCTCGCTCTCTCTCGCAGGTTACACACTTCAAACAGGCTTGCGCGATTCCTACTCAACTCAGATCACAAATTGAATGATGGATGCTCGATTTTCGTCCGGCGGTACAGACTCCCTTGCTGATTTAGTCTAGTTTCGTGCCTTTTTCACACGGTTCCACGCACCATCCAATGCATCAAAACGTCATGTGCGTAAGTTTCGTATTACTCTTGCCTCGGGGAATTGCGTTTACTTGTGGGCTAGATAGATGTTAGCTCATCGTTTCAACGGTGCTACTTGGACTTCACCTACTAACGCCTTCCACAGGCATGGGTGTAACATCAGTGACCTCAGCAGCCTTGGGCTTCGGTGCGTTGTTGTCGTCCTTCATGAACGGGAAGGTGAGAGCCTCCTTGATGCTGTAGTTGTCGGTAAGGAACATGACCATACGGTCAATGCCCATACCCCAGCCACCGGTGGGAGGAAGACCGTACTCCATGGCAGTGAGGAAGGCCTCGTCCATGACCTGGGCCTCGTCGTCACCCTGTGCCTTTTGTGCGGCTTGCTCCTCGAAGCGGAGACGCTGGTCGAAGGGATCGTTCAACTCGGTGTATGCGTTGACAATCTCCTTCTTGCAGACGAAGGCCTCGAAACGCTCACAGAGACCAGCGTGCTCACGGTGGTACTTGGCGAGCGGCGACATCATCTCGGGGTGCCCAGTGATGAATGTGGGGTTGATGCATTTCTCCTCGATGAACTCGCCAACAAGAGTGTCGAGCATACGGGCGTTGGTGAGAGGTGGTGTGCACTCGACACCAGTCTTCTTGAGCATGCGCTTCAAGAACTCGTTGAACTCATCGGTGTGCATGGTGTCGCCTGGCGGGAACTTCTCACCGCAAGCCTCCTCGAGCGCAGGGATCATCTCGACACGCTTCCAGGGCTTGGCCCAGTTGACCTCGTAGACCTCACCAGACTGTGTGTGGAACTTGGTCTGGAGGCTGCCACAGATGGTCTTGACGAGACCTTCAACAAGATCCTCAGTGCGCTCCATGACATCGTAGACGTCGGCAAAAGCCTCGTAGTACTCGCAGGTGGTGAATTCGGGGTTGTGAGTAAGATCAATGCCCTCGTTACGGAAGACACGGCCGAGCTCGTAGACCTTGTTGATGCCACCAACAACAAGCTGCTTAAGAGGCAGCTCAGTGGCGATGCGGAGTGCCAGAGTCATGTTAAGGTCGTTGTGGTGGGTCCAGAAGGGCTTAGCGGTGGCGCCACCGGCGTTCTTCATGAGGACGGGTGTCTCGACCTCGTAGAAGCCGTTGTTGTCGAAGTAGTTGCGGATGTACCTGACGATCTGAGAGCGCTTGATGAAAGTGTCCCTTGTGCGCTTGTTCATGATCAGGTCAAGGTGACGGTTCCTGTGCCTCTCCTCCTTGTCCTTGAAGCCGTAGTGCTCGGAAGGAATCTGGTGCAGGCAGGGTGCGAGGAGGATGGTCTCTTGGGCGAAGATGGAGAGCTCGCCCGGGTTGGTCTCACGGCTAGGGTTGGTCTTTCCGGGGAAGCCCTTGACACCGATGATGTCGCCTCGTCTGATGTCGTCGTGCTGCACGGCGAAGGGTGTGCTGGAGGTGTTGTGGAGGTTGGTGGCCATGATCTGGCACTCGGCGCCGTCGACGGCCACCTCGTAGAAGCGGAGGTTCTCGCCAGAAGTGCGGATGTTGTAGACGCGGCAGGCGATGCTGATCTCCTTGTCCTTGATCTCCTCACCCTTCTTAAGGTTGCCATATTCCTTCTCGAGCTTGCGCAGGTCGTAGGTGACGGAGAACTTGTGAGGGTAGGGCGAAAAGGGCTTCTTGGTCTCCTTGAGCTGCTTGATTCTCCGGCTGCGGATCTCGAAGTATTGCTGTGTCGTCTGTTAGTGGCAAGTCGCTTCTTCCTGCTGGCCAACATGGCCCAATGCCTGCTCTCGCGACTCACGTTAGGGTTCAACTGGGCCTCGTCGTCGGCAGCGTTCTTCTTCTTCGGTGCGGGAGGAGCCTGTCTGGTGGCCTCCTTCTTGGCCTTCTCAATGTCCTTCTGCCTCTGCTTCTGCCTCTTCTTCAACTCGCTCTTGCTGACATATTCGCCAGTGACCTCGTCGAGAAGGGTCTGGGGCTTGGTCTCGGTGGGCTTGGCCTCGCCGGTGTTGGCGCTGTCCTCGACGCTGGTTCCCTGGAGCTTTTCGGCGACCTGTTGGACACCGTCCTTGACGGCGTCGACGACACCTTGGGCAGACATGATGCGCTGGTGTATGGGATGTTTTGCGGGTTTGTGGCGAGCAAATAGGTAGTGTCTTGAAGACCAAACTTCTTATATATATCGTCTAGCGGGGCATGTGAATCATCAATGGCAGATGCCCACTGGCTGTCCAGAATTTCTAGACTGCGGGGGAACTAAGCCTAGCTGCGAGACATTCCAAGGGTTCTATTATTCACGCATGTTTAACATATGACTCTCAAGTGCAAGAGTGCATACACGATAATCAATCGATACTTTGGCGTGTAATCGTTCATCTACGTTTGACTCATTTACAACAACGCCTCATCCTTCCGTATCACAACAGGAAGGTTGCAATGGCATTCTATGGGTCAACCAGCTTGAGTCACTCGAGCTGAACACACTCACAGGTCATTCAGAAGACGATTAGGTAAAAGCTTCATGTCAATGCCCATATACATACACCATACCCGTCAACCGTCAAGCTCCCATTAACGCCAAGAAGCATACGCTCGCTTGCTTGCTTGCAGATGTGTCTCCCTTGCACGCTCGTATCTCCAAGCATCGTCACGCCAAGTTTGGCCATCAATGATCTGGCCGTGCTTCAGTTCTTCCCATTGCTGGTTTCCGAGATGTGCGGGGCATCATCCGTCTCAGCAAAGACACTATCAAGACTGTGTCAATTGAAACGCCTGGAAAGATTTTGTTCAGACAAATGCGAGGTAGTAGAGTGAGAGGATGGGGAAGGTAACTTACAGGTGGTTTTCGTAGTAGGTCAGAAGCGCCTGTGGGCACTTGGTCCTCAGTGTCTTCATGGGGTGCTTAGACTTGCGGTCGTCGTTCCACTGGAGGAAGCCCATCAGGCACTTGTTGGTCTTGCCAGGCTTCTTCTCGTCGGGTTCGTCCTCTTCGACAATGCTCATGACGTGGGAGACCTCATACTCCCAGCTGCCCTTGGGCAAGGTGAAGGCGGCTTGCTCGCCGTCTTCTGCTCCGTTGGTGACTTGGCTCTTACGGCCGCCACGTCGCTTGCTTGCACTCGGTGTAGGGGAGTCGAGAGCTTCGGAGGCAGTGCGCTTTTGTGTGCCCTTCTTCTTGCCCTTGGGCTGTGGTGTGCCACCGATGTCGTTGTGGTACTCCTTGAGTTTCTCTGGCGCGGTTTCGCTAGACAACGCGTCAGTTGTGTCGCAAAATTGTCGAACTCGGCTTGTGCTCACAGGTTTGCAGCCGGCTCCCAGGTCATGTCGGCTTCATCTTCGTATCCCAGCCACTTGACCTTGTACTTGATCACACCGCCGCGCTCGAAGCGGTGCTCGAGAATCTTATCCACCGAGTACTCATCCTCAGCTTCCTCGTCACTGCCATTTTCCTGCTCGTCTTCCGACTCGGGCTTTGGTGGTGCTTTGCCTTTGCCCTTGCGCTTGGAGGCTTTGGCAGGCACAGTCTCGGGGACGTCGACGCCGTCGGACATGCTTTCGTCGTCGCTAAGCATGGCTGTGGTAGTTGTTAGTTTTCGATTGATTGTGCCGCGACCAATGCGCGACTTACGAGGCATTATGGCGGTTTGCGACTCGTTGTTGCTTTCGCGTGAAGACTAGCATGAGCGTAGATGCGCCGAGGTGTTTTGAGAGTGTCGCGTAAGGATTTTGGCGGAGTTGAAACGAGATTAATATACAAGCGACGCACGCGTAAGCTCGCACATGGTATTTCGGCTCAATCACGAGGTGGTGGAGTGAAGAGTGGTGGATGAAGTGGTGAAGCTCGTGTCAAGCTCTCCGCGTTAACGCGACTGAAGCACAAGAAGGCGACGGAGGTGTTCCGCTTCTGGAAATCGAAGAACGTGAAGCGAAGCCTGAGAAAGCCAACAGTCAACCAGGAAACACCACCAAAACTTGCAGACCCGATACAACGGTCGAACCTCTGCAACCACCAAATCCACCGCAATCAACCGTCACATACGAATTACTGCGGCCAGGTGAAGAGCTGTAGCATTTGGCGGGACTAAGGACATTCCCAAAAAAAAGTAGACTGCCGGCGGTAGTCAACCAAGTAGGGAGTCAATATGGCAAACAACCTCAGTGAGTGAAGAGCACGAGAACTGCAAGAACGATCACGAGCAAATGCTGACCTTCAATCGCAGACCTCGACATGAGCAATGGTACGAAACCGACAATCACATGCTACCCCTCCGTTCCCACCATCTAACACCCCGCGCAGCTCAAATAACGACCGACGAGACCGGAAGACCCTTTATCATTGTCAGAGACCAGGGAAAGAAGTCGAGAGTACACGGCAACGAGGCCGTCAAGCAGCACATCCTCGCCGCCAAGTCGGTTGCGTCTCTCGTCAAGACCTCACTTGGACCCCGCGGTCTGGACAAGATTCTGATCAGCCCGGATGGAGATATCACCGTCACCAACGATGGTGCGACCATTCTCGGCCAGATGGAGATCAAGGACAACATTGCACAGCTTCTCGTCAGCCTCTCACAATCACAAGATGCGGAGATCGGAGACGGCACGACCGGTGTCGTGGTTCTGGCGGGCGCTCTCCTCGAGCAGGCGACAGAGCTCATAGACAAGGGAATTCACCCCATCAGGATTGCGGACGGTTACGACACCGCTTGCGAGGTCGCGGTTAAGGAGCTCGACCGGATAAGCGACGAAATCGCGTTCAGCCGCGACAACACCGAGAACCTCTTCAAGGTCGCAAAGACCTCCCTCGGATCGAAGATTGTCTCCAAGGCCCACGACCAGTTCGCACAGATTGCTGTCGACGCCGTGCTGTCTGTTGCCGACCTCGAGAGGAAGGATGTCGACTTCGAGCTCATCAAGGTTGACGGCAAGGTTGGTGGCGCGCTCGAGGACACTCTCCTCGTCAAGGGTGTGATCGTAGACAAGGACTTCTCGCACCCTCAAATGCCCTCCGAGGTGCGCGATGCCAAACTCGCCATCCTCACATGCGCATTCGAGCCCCCAAAGCCCAAGACCAAGCACAAGCTCGACATCACATCCGTCGCCGAATACAAAGAGCTGCAGAAGTACGAGCAGACCAAGTTCACAGAGATGATCCAGCAGATCAAGGACACTGGCGCCAACGTTGTCATCTGCCAGTGGGGTTTCGACGACGAGGCAAACCACCTGCTTCTCACCAACGAGCTTCCCGCCGTGAGGTGGGTTGGAGGTCCCGAAATCGAGCTCATCGCCATCGCCACCAACGGCCGCATTGTGCCTCGCTTCGAGGACCTCAGCGCAGCCAAGCTTGGTACGGCAGGTGTTGTGCGCGAGATGAGCTTCGGCACGACAAGAGAAAAGATGCTTGTTATCGAGGAGTGCGCCAATTCGCGCGCCGTCACAGTCTTCGTCCGCGGCAGCAACAAGATGATCATCGACGAGGCCAAGCGCTCGCTCCACGACGCCCTCTGTGTCGTACGTAACTTGGTGACTGACAACAGAATCGTTTACGGTGGTGGTTCCGCAGAAATCGCTTGCGCTCTTGCCGTGGAGAGGGAGGCACTTGAGACAAGAGGTCTTGAGCAATACTCTATGCGCGCTTTCTCCGATGCTCTCGACGCTATCCCTATGGCTCTCGCCGAGAACAGCGGTCTGAGCCCCATCGAGACTCTTGCAGACTTGAAGGCCAGACAGGGCAAGGGCGAGGGTGTTGGTCGCCTTGGTGTGGATTGCATGCAGACCGGTTCAAATGGTGAGTCGTCCCGGATTAGAAGCTGCATACTGCAACACGCAACAATCACTAACCTACCATTCCACAGACATGAAGTCAGCCTTCGTCATCGACCCGCTCATCTCCAAGCGCCAACAACTCCTGCTCGCCACCCAGCTGTGCCGCATGGTGCTCAAGATCAACAATGTCATCGTCACCGGCAGCGAGGAAGGCCAGTTCTAGATGGCTTGACGACGACCCAACGCGAATCTTGACGAAACGAAAAAACAAAAAATTACATGAAAATCTGCGTGCGTCTTCGTTCACCTTCTTCCGCAAAAGCATAGCGAACGGTGCGTCTGGAACTCTCGATTGACATAGACCCCATGAAATTGGGAAAGGAAATTAGATAGAGAAAGAGGACGGATGGAGATCAATGTAAAAAAAGCTTACTACAATGAAGATTGAAGATGCCGCAAATCACTGGTGGGGTCCTGCTGAATGCTCGTGGTGTTGTCAATGTTTGTCTTCGCTTACCTGCCCTGTAGACGCTCTTGACCTTCTTGCCTTGGTTTCGCTTTCGACATGCTCCCGGTCACCGCATCCGTGCCCTTTGTCCGTGTTCCTAGGAAGACACCCGTGGGTCCTCTATCCCCTACTTTTGAAGTTGAGTGAAAGTGTCTTTCTTGTTGGAGTCTCTGACTGCTGCGGCTGCTGCTGCTGCTGCTGTTGTTATTGATATTACGACCAGTTCCCGTACCCAGAGCTTGATTAATTGGTCCTACTCGAGGTAAGGGGAAGGTGTGATGTCGGAAAGAAGTGCGGGAACATTCCCAATCCTTCGACATCAATATCATCCCGTAAGAGTACTATCTGTAACGGCTTCATGGTCACGACTATGCTTTGCTCTAGATACGTTGGCTGATTTATGGTCTGTATAACAAGCTCCCGTTCTTCTTCAAACCTTGGATCCTATGACGAGTCACGGAAGCCCTTGGACGATCGGGTATGTCACAATCTCGTATCTGTTCTGAACTCACTTGGACCGGACGACGAGCACCACGATTGACTGGACTCCTCAGAGTAGCTCGGGACGTCTTGTGCAAAAGACAATTGCTATACTTAACTCAATAAAGTGGTACTTTACGTCCTCAATCAGATCATTCACATACACCAACCCTAACCCTGACACCAGATACCACCTACAGGATCAACAACATCGCTCTGGAAGACGTAATGAAACACCAATTCAAATAAGTTCGATAGAGATCCAAGAGCAACAAGCGGACGAGACACGCGAAGAGCATAATGCCCTCGTTGTTCCCTCACCTCTCTACCACGAACCTCAACACCAGCTGATCGATGACGGATTGAAGTCCAGACACAGGCATCAAGAGCAGTGGAAGACGACGAAACACTCACAGCAACAACGCCGAAGCCAGAGCATCACCTCCTCCTAACATCCTCGACCATCCACTTCTCCATACCGCAAGCCGTTCTCATCTCGCACACAACCCAACCTCACAACCAACTACACGATCCCACGCCCGCCCGCCAGCAAGATTGACCACGGCGGACGGCAGAACCAAGATCCACCACAAAGCAAATCAAGACATAACCCGCACTTCCCCAGAACATCCCCGCGATCACACCGCAAACGGTGACACGGTATCGGCGCGATTAGACACCAGCAAAAGCCAAGAAGAATCCACGACGAGGATGACGACGACGACGCTGAGAGGAGTCTCAGACCCAGTAGCCCGTCCCAGACTGCCAACGTGTATCCGTCCGGGGAAGGATGGAGAGATAGAGCCCCAGGAAAGCATATCTAAGACATCCCAATAACCTGTCACATTGACTCATTATCCCCCCCCAAGATCTACCATATCGCCAACAGAAGGTGGAACGAACAGCAGGACCGAGCGACTCCGGGGAGAACGGTATTTTGGAAAGTCGTTGTTGTTGGGCGTTTGATCGATCAATCACATGGTAGGCGAACGATAAGGTCGGGATATCCAACCAGCACCCGGGCGATTGGATATGGTGAGTGTAAAGACCAAGACCAAGACTAAGATCCCGGGAGAAAGAAAAAGCAACGCAGCCAACACCAGATCTGGGTATCCGATCTGCTCCCAAACTGCCGGTCTCTGGTTTTGCTTCTTTTTGAAACGATAAGAATCGATCATGGGATCTATCATTAGCCCCGTCAGGCAGGGAAACGAAAACATCAGCCAACCAACTGTGCCAACCAACCACTGACGTACATATTCGTCGCGTCCTACAACAAATGCAAGATGCAGGATCGTCTCAGAACGGCGAGGAAAAGGCTGGAAACCGATAGAGTAGTTCAACTACTATAACACTACTATATCGATCCATCTACCCACCTGTCTTTATAAAGCTACCGGCGTCGATCTGCACCAACTACCGTTTTCGCGGAAGAGGCGGCGAGGGCGGCGGCTCAGCCGGTCCGCTGGATAAGGGAATCGATCGCGGTTTCAAGAAAGGCGGTGATATGATAGCAGAGAATGGCATATAGGTCGGCTTGTTCGGGTAGAAGACCGATCGCTCGGACGGCATGCCGATGTGTGGCTTGATGTATGCAGGGCGCAGGAAGCGGTATGCGGACGGAAGTCGGGGAGCTTGGAGATAGTGAGCGGTAAGGGTCGCGGATACATGTATCAAGAGACGTTTTTAGAGATGAGATGGGTGGCTTGCAATTGGGCTTGAATGTTGAAGAAGAAGAAACGCCATGTTCTGTACCAATATCACACATGCGCTGTGTGGCTTACCGTGTTGGGGAGCGATCAGGTGCGCCTTCGCTGACGTGTCGTCCCTGTCTGTCTTACTCTTTGCTGGCCGACGTGCAGGAGAACGTGGGATGTGGGGATGTCGTGCGGTTACTGTGAGAGTGAAGGAGTTATCCGCTGTGCCTCCACTGTCTGTCTGTCAAACCCGGGCGCGTGGGACGATGGGCTGGCCAGACCGATCGAAGCTGCAGTTCGTTTGCGACCTGTACTATTGGGCAGCCAGCCAGCGCGAACCGACCAGCCAACCTCCCAACCACGCAGACCAGCGTTCCAAGAATGTGACACGACGCGATCGGCAGCATGCGTCGTTCCTGTGGACACGGAAGCAGAGGGCCGGCCTCCCAGACGTCGGTAGTGCCCATCCGCGAGATTGTCTCTTCGGCAGCGAGCATCGCCTTTTCGATCAAATCGAATCACAAATCATAAGCCGGCGAGCAATATAGGTAGGTAGCAGAGTGAGTGATAACGCCCGGGTACGGGATTGTTTGCATCTGCAGGATCCCACCGTTACGGAGAGCGCACCGCCCCGGGTTCCCATGTCTGATATGTGCCACCGATAGAGTTGGGAGTGGATGGCATCTTCCGGTCTCCCCGGATGTTTGGATGTTTTGGACGGCTGAAACCGTCGGGGATTGATGTGGAGAGAAGCTGGGGAAGGCCATGCATGCTCTTGGGCTCGTGAGAACCATGGGATCATGTGGCTTTCATGTGCTTCAAGAGAAAGGGATGACGGCAGTGGAGCGTGACCACGACCATGCGAAAGAGTCCTCGCAAGGGCTGGCCGGCCACATGCCTCTCGTGTAACGGAAGGCAAGCGGTTTTGAGTTGTACGACACGAGGAGGCGCTGTCTGTGCCAAACAAACAACAGAGACCTGTTTACCGCCCTGCCCTGTCGTCAGCCTGTCGCCTGTGGGCACCCGGCGACCGCTCTTTTGACAGATGCATCAGCGCATGGACAAATAGCCGGCTAAAAGCAAAACGATCCCTCAGTCCGCAAAAAGGCGAGGCGCCTTTCACCAGTGCCCACAGCCTCGGTACCGACGGTGATGGACTCCGAGCGGAAGGTGTCTAGAAAGGCACCGGGATAAACAGCCGCGAGCGCGCGGCTATTGAGGGCGAGATAGCGATTGTACGCGACTACGCCGATGCCCAGGGCCGCCCATCGTACGAGATAGACAGACTGCGACAGAGCACATGACCTGACACGCTTCCTGTCCTCCTACCCGAAGGAAGGAAGGAAGGAAGGAAGGAAAAGGGAAAAGGAAGAAATGAAGCCCGATCAAGGGATGGATGGATGAATGCACACGCACGCACGCATGCATGGCAACAAGTAAGAAGAGGTCACACGCACGACACGACGGCGGTCCGGACAGAGAGCATCACATCGAATCTTTCTTCTCACCCGCATTCGATCCGCGTGCGTGTGTCGTGCCAGCGCGCATCTGCCACACACACCGTAAAACGCCCTCACGCCCTTCCTACCCAAGGCATGGGTCGAGCACACCCTCAGGAACATCGAGGTGTGCAACCGGTGTGCTGTGCTGTTTGCGCCGGCGCAGCAGCAAAGCAAGCACCCGTGTGGGAGGAAGCACGCTAGGAAACCGGGGAATGCGGAGGAGGCGCTTTTTCGCGGAAAATGCGCTTTGTTCGCTTCCTTGTTGCATGACGCAGGTCCATTTCTCACGAAGCACATGTGTTATTCAGGGACTCTGCTGGTAAGCCCTGCCCTTTGTGTTACCAGGGGCTGATTTGCAAAGATCTGGAGGCGTCCCATCTCTTTCCGGATCTGAGGTGGACCGGAGGTGGAGGTTGATGATGTGGAGGTGGAAATGGAGGTGGAGGTGGAGGTGGAGATGACATCCGGGTCGTTTTCGTGTACGCGTACCTACCTACCTAACTATACCGTATCATGTAATAATTTTCCGCCCTTCTCTCTATCCATCAATACTAGCATGAGGAAACAGGACAGGGTCTGCCTTGTTGAGCATACGGCCTACTGTATCCTCTCAAAAGCCGAACGACAATGATCTCGTCGAAACCGGCATCTCTCGCGATCCTCTCGGTCAACAGGAAAGGCAAGTAAAACAGCTAGTCCCTCCCCGAAAAGAAGGTCAAAGAGGAGTCGAACGAAACGCCCGGGAGATCAACAATACCTGTCAGCCCAACACGGCACGACAAACGGTCACACCATTATCACTCCCAAGCGGTTTCACGAAACATCGTCCATGGCTTCTAGGTTTCTGAGCCGCGAGAAACCTTACCGAGTAGTAGTCACGGTAGTGTCAAACGATGGGGAAGGGCGGGGGGAGCGGAACAAACGGTTTTCTTTTTGATTTGGGAGAGCTATGGCGGGATTAGGCAGGTTTAGCAGGGAGAGGAAGTCTGTTTCCTTGCAATGGGATGCGGTAGGCTGGCCAGGAGTGCAAGTCACGAGGATGGCGTGAGAGAAGTCGGAAGGATGATCTCTCATCGCGTCGTCGCATGTCTCGTGATCGTCTATCCGTCATCCTCGCACGGGCAAGGCGACGGTCACCTTTCTCGCTCGTCTCGACATGGTCACGAGACGGGACCCGACTTTCACCTGCCTTGGTATCTTCGGACATCGTCCGGCCAAGTGCCGCCACGGCACCATCAAGAGTGTAGAAGCGGCTTTACCAAGCACAGAGAAGCTGAAGGGCAGGGTTGTCGCCTTTGGCAGTGGAAGAAGGAAGTAAACTAAGGAGAGACCAGGACAAGAAACGGGCAGCGACTCCGCATTTTCATGTCACGAGCACAAGGCGAAAGGAAAGGGTCCAGTGGTCCATGATCTCCATCTCTTCGTCTCCCATTGTTGGAGAAACCCCACAGGAGACCTGTGGACTAGAACAGAAGCGAGAGACATGAGCCCTGAGGCGAGGCGAGGGTGAAATAATCGAATAAATCAAAAAACCACAAGGGTTCAGGCAGAAGCGAACCTCTGACCATTAACCACTGCGGTCGATCATTTAATCAAATCACAACATACGAACTACTGCGGCCACTTTCACGTTGGACTGGCAGACTGGACGCCTGGCTACAGTAGCGAGCGAGGCGAGCAAACAAGTCACGCTGCTATTATTATTGCGGTTAGGATGCGAATGATGCCGAGGATGCGGTGAAGATGTGATCTTCCGGGCGATGCGCTGTCAGGAACGAGAACAACAACAACAGAAGATGTATGCGGGAAGTCATCTGTCGTTCTTCCTTCTACCGGAATAATGATGTACCTTTGTACCTTTTTCGCCCTTTCCCTGTAGTAGTGGGTAGGGCTGTGTTGTTGCTGCACGCTTGCAGCCGCCCTTCCATCCTCCCTCGGCTGCAAACAACGGGTGCGGGCATCGGGAAAACAAACGCATCGTTTCGGAGGAAATATTGGAAGGTACATAGCTGTCATTGTTGATTAACTCGGTACGGATGTATAGCTGTACCGTAGAAACAAGGATTCGAAGAAGAAGAAACCTGTCAACCAGGACGGCTAATGGTTGATCTATTCCAGTTATTTTGCCGTTGCACGACTGATGACTGAGCCCAACGAGCCCGCCTGTTCAGGACTTCGACAACAGACACACACATCTTCATGTACGCGCGCGCCAAATACAGCCAGCCATAACACGTGAATAGGCAACACATGACGGACGAAAGCAAAGCCGTCGCCATGAAATGGTTTGTGTGTGTGAGCTGGCAATACCTAATTATCAATACAGGCAAAAGTCGAAAATGTCTCATGTGTTGTTCCAACCTTACCGTACATCCCAATCCTCCTCCGTCTCCAACTTCCGATCAGATCGTGGAGAAGACCTCCAGCAGCAGCAAAAAGATGGAGGAGATGGAGCAATGGAAATGCGGAGGATCTACATAAACGCGAATGACGAGACAACTCATCGCGCAACCCAAGCCGTGTCTCAAAAGCGCATTCCGAATAAATTGGTCTTGTTGCATACCTTATGCATCAGCGATGCCGGCAGTGGCAGCAGCAGGCAGTGTGCAGCATCGAATCATCAGAACCACCGTCTAGAGGATCGATAGGCAACAATAATGGCCATGAGACGAGTTTGCGTTTATGCGCTGGCAAACAGGAGTGTACGGATGATGAGGATTATGCTTTTCCAACATTATTAGGTGCCGTACAGTACGTACCTTTCTTTCCACCTGGCATGTACTTAGACACCCACACGTGACAATTCGTGGAGTTTGACATCCATCCGGTTTCATCGTAGAAAAAGCGTGGCCGTGCCTGTGCCTTTTTCCAGCTCGCGTGACAGGCGTCGCGTGTGAGAAGGTTCTGCCATCATTTGCGACAGCCTTTTCAGCCTTCCACTGTTGGGCTGGTTGGTTGGCATCGGCATAGGCATGGCATCTTCCAGCCTGATAGCCAGGCATGTGACTGATGACTGACAGCCCGAATGGGCTCGAACGAAATACCTTAGTAGTAGTGTGAATGGTCGTTGCTTCTGGCTGCGCCTTGTGGGTATGGCGGCTGTATAAGCCATAATGTTCTCGCCTCCGTCCTCCGGCTGATACACGGCATAGCAGTAATTAGTAGGTAAGTAGTAGGTAATACCAGCCTACCCAACTACCCTACCTAGTTGTTCCGTCTGTAGGCGCAGACCAAACAACATCACATGACAGAAACGTGCACAGCGGGACCTCGGGGCGATAGCACGAAGGTTTCTCGCACTTCTGCTTTAGGTAAGTGTAGTCCAAGTAGGTCTAGGTTTAACCGAAACCACGTGCCGGGACGCAGAAGGAGCAGGAAAACCGAAAAAAGAAAGTACTAGTTAACGAAAATCATCACGAGGCAGGGCGGCGAGAAAGACCGCGGATTCGCCGTTACGCGTTCTACCTCACCCACCAACAGTCTTTTCGGTCCGGAGGTCAATCACGTATCGAATCTGAATGGAAGCTAAGTAATGGACAGTTGGTGAAACGCCTCTCCGCTCTCCCCGCGGTAGTTGCTAGGGCGGTAAGTGATGGCATTTTTGTTGAGTCGCGGTGTTCTGGTACAGAACATGAGAATGGAAGAATTGGACCCTCGGGAATTTGAGGAAGGATGTGAAGGAAGGAACGATCGGAGAGGCGCGGAGTTTTAGGGTACGCGTTCGAGTTCTGCAGGGCTACACCCGGCTGGAGAGTAATATAGACATGGCAGATGACCTTGTTGGTATGATGGAGAATGGTTCTTGTTTTCATCCTTGCAAGTGAGGAGTAGCGAAAGGCGGAGTAATTATTCATGATCAGTTCGGGGGTGTTGTGTTGGTGTTGTTGTCCAGTGGTGCCAGCGAAACAGCGTACGCGCACGCTTCTTGTCCGGCTGACTGGTGAAATGGGCGGCTAACTACAGTATCACTCGATACTTTCACCGTTACTATTGTGCTTGTATAGGCGTACAGCGAACTTCCTGCACGACGATGACATGAAAGTCACGTCGTAATTATAGACACATGGTGGTGAGGCAAGGTCATGTCATGTCGGGTCAGGTCAGCTCGACTCATATCGTGTCATGTACGACCACAGCATGTAGCCATGGGCGTTGGTGTTGTGACAGATTAGTAGGTTCTATATGCAATCACCAGGAGTCGCCGCCTCCTCCGCCTTTCCAGGAGAAGACGGTGTGTGGCACGAAGAGTAGTAGTCAAGTAGACATTTTCGACACCCGGCAGGGCGGCTCAGCTATCCTAGTAGCCGGTTAATACATCCTTCATGTAGCGGTGGCGGTACACAGTATGAAGCGCAAGCGACGCGCGACGGAACGAAAGTCCCACGTTCCACGAGTCACGGAGGGAGCAACGGAAATCGTTCTGGAAGGAGTCCTTTCTTGGTAGTCTGGCACTGGTTTCTTAGGGTAATCTACCTCTTGGGCTAGATTGATTTGGACGGGATTGTTACAGGCTGAGCCGGGGCGCAGGAGGCCCACCGCAGACGTAGCCGTGCAGGCGCGTTGACGATTGACAAGTGGGCCGGGTGTTGGAAAAGAAAAGCAGGGGAGGACGGGTATGCCCTCGTTCGAGCGAGGCTCCAGGGCACCGGCGCCGCAGTAGCAGCGATTCACGTTCTCAAGTCAGCTTAGGTCGGTCGCGGCGATATCACGAGCGGATCCGGTGACGAGTGCTGCGGCCGCACGGTTGACGGGTGAGGGCGAGTCGCGGTCAGCGGCTCAGTGATCTGGGTAGCACAACACGATGGGCGTGGGAAGTTGGGGGAATACGGATTACAGTAGTTGCACATGGGGGAACGCGGTGGAGTGTGAAGTCAGTCGTGATGATGCGTACAAGGATAGGTATGGTAAGGTAGTGTGTGAATGCATATAAGGATATATGGAGGAAATGGACGCGGATGGGAGATGATTGGGCATTAATGTTGATATTGGTATTGTTTTGTTGGTGCAACAATCGTGATGGTTATTAGGCAAAAGGGTCTGGCCAGGACGAACAGACATGTTGACACATTGGGAGGGTGGATGGAGTCAGCGTAGTGTAACGAGTGGGTGTTTGGTTGTTGGGTCGTTTCTGGGGAGCTGGAGTCCAAACGCCGGCGCGGCATAGGACAGGGGGAGTGGACGGTAGTAGGAGACTGTGCAGTGCATGGTAGTGGGAAGATTGATTAGCAGGATGGTGAGGGAGATGGTGAGGCAGCGAGGCAGTAGTGAGGAGGATAGTTTGGAGTCATGGGCTTGTGCGGTGTGCATGTGGAAGTCGTAGTTGCATGTGTGTGAATGCAGGTTGCAAGACAAAGGACGATGATCGACGAAGGGGACATCACAGGTCGGTGGGAGATGCATGATGCATGGGATGCATCGTTATACCGAACCGAGGAGTGGATGCATGCATGGATAGACATGGGATGAGATGCTAGTATGATTGCCGGAAAGTGGCGCCGGACTAGCGCGTGGGCGGTGGTGATGCCGGGCAGCGTTAGCCTTCAGTTTAGCCTCCCGTCTGGCCCACGATGGCGCCGAAGCAGAGGCGCGGTGCCGCATGCAGCTGACCAGCGAGACCTGACTGAGAGGGACGTGTGTTTGGGGCGAGGGCGAGAAGAGCTGGAAGATCAAAAGCAATCAAAGCCCGCCTTCCCTTCCACACCCGATCTCTCTCCACACTTATTTGCTGTTGACATTGTCTTGACTTGTCTTGTCTTGCTATACAGTAGGAGTACTGTCAGCCAGCAATACCATACCGACAACAAAGACTACTACATCGACTATTCACCAATCTCCACTCTCACCACTCCAACAAAAACAATACTGGAACAACAACTACACCAACCTCACTCTCACGTCAATCTCATGCTCGCGCTGACGTAACACTCACTTCCGCGACTTCCATTCGACCAAACCATAACCACAACCATAACAACACCACTCCACCCAACTACAACCCACACACCGCCCATCAGCGTACACCAACACCAGTCTCTCTCGCCACACACGGCACCCGACGAGACAATCATGCCTTTCAGACCCGAACACTCGCTGCTGCGCGTCGAAATCCCCACCTTGCACACCATCGATACCCGCAGCGTCGAGAACCTCTTTGGAATGGTAAGTCCAGTCCAGTCCAGTCCACCCAACCCCGCTTTACCCGGCGCTTGCTTTCCTCCTCTCGCACTCTCGCACCGACCGTCCATGCCTGACTCTGTTTCCCCCTCAATAGTGGTCGCTCTTCTCAAAAACCTCCCATGCCATGGAAGACGGCAAGCGACTGGAAAACCTCAGTTGGCGTCTCTGGAATCGCGAGACCTTCTGCTGCGCACAGCCCGACCGCCTTTCGCCACCTGCCTCCTTCAAGCCGCACGCGGCAACCAACGACATTCCACTGCCCGATCTGTCCTCCAGCCTCGAATCCGCCGTGTCGGACGAGCTAGACGACTCGCTCGTGCCCCAGGCCCGCCCAGAACTCACCCGCCACCTCTCTACTGAGAGCAGGACCCGTGGCGGCGAGAAGCACATTACTCCCGTCGACCTCGAGAAGATTGTCATCTCTATCAAGGAAAGCCAGCATCTTGAGCGCGTTGAATTCGTCATGCCCGCCTCATCGTTCAAGCCCGAACCCGTCGTAGCGCCCGTCACATCCGTCTCCCAAGACTTTTCCAAGATCTCCTTCGACGAGCCCTCAACAACTACCGGCTCCACCGAAAGCATCGCTCCCGACAGCATCGCCCCAGACAGCATCGCTCCCGACAGCAGCGCACCCACTCCTACTCCCACAGCCGCGCTGCCCATCTCTTCCACCTCGACCCTCAACACTCACCACTCTCAGATGTCGCACGATCGATCTGGCTCGCAGGAGAGCTCGTCGACGGAAATGAGCACACACAGCATCGTCCGTGGTTTCAAGCCTGGTGGCGCCACCTCTTCATACCGATCACAGACCAATCTCGCCGCACAACCGACACCTATCTTGAAGACCTCGCCCAAATACCAACCGTCGCACCCCAAGAAGAAGCCCGCCATGTTCACCATTGGTACTTCCTCCGGCGAAGACGAGAGCTCACTCGACAGCCACATGTACAAGAGCTCGCTGTCCGAGAGCCTCAAGAACCGCGAGGCCAAAAAGCAGACCTCCTTCAAGGACGAAGTCGCCATCGGCCGAGCAGCGTCCCGACACAGCCCGGTCTTCGAGTCTGACGACGAAGACGAAGAGATTTCGGAGAGCGCAATCGACGACGATGACGACTCTTCGGACTGGGAAGACTCTGACGACAACAGCGGACCCTCATCAGTGAACGAGAGGGATACGCCGCTGTTTCAGCGTGTGGACTCGCAAGCAAACCTTACTTCAAGACGCTCAATGCTCACTACCCTCATGCACGAACCTGACCGGGCAAAGGCGATGGCCAACGAAGCATCACGATCCACGCCTGCCCTTCGACGATCACGCACGACTACACCCAACGGTCCTTCAGTGGCGGGCTCACCAGTCCCTAGCATGCAATTGCAAGCACCCATCCAGGAATCGTCCCGCTCGAAACCCATTATTATGACCACTTCCAACACCATGCCGAACCAGCAATTAGCCCTTTCGCCACGGACGACCCGCCGCAACATGCTCTCCACAGAGCTGACGGAGTCACTAAGGAAGAACTTACTATGGGAGCGCCAGCACCGGAGCACCGGCAACCTCACTGCACTCAAGAGGAGACACACTTCGACTGATGTCAAGAACCTCAAGCAGCAACCCGAACCCGCTCCGGTCTTCTCCTCAACACACGGTGCGAAGAAGTTCAACAATGACTTCTTCAACGCCGGCCTACAAGAATACCACGCCAAAGGCTGGTAGGATTCGGACAGCACGATCTTGAGAGACTGTCCACATCACTATTTTGTCATTTTATGCTTTTTTGCTGCGTTTTAGCGATTTTGTTTTGTCCTTTTCAGCCTTTTCCTCGACATAGCGGAGGGCGTTTGATATGCATTCACAACCAAAGGATCAGGAATAGCATCCTCACGGACTACGGACACAGGCGTATTGTTTCTAGGAGAGGAAGATGGAAAAATGGATGGATGGATTGGCTGGGCTTTCAGGCACTCGAAAAGAAGAAGAGCATTTCTTCTGCGCCATCCTCTGTTTCTCGACCTTTTTTGCATTTACTTTTGAATTATGATACCAGCATCGGCAGGCAGATAACTTCCAGAAAGGAAGAAACATCAAAACACGACGAGTTTTTATTCTTGATCTGCCTCCAATTTTTTTTCACGATCATGTTGCTCTATTTGCTACCTTTGGTGTTTTGCGCTGACTACCTATGCCAATCTCTTCGCTTACCGGACTACCAAGGGCTCTTTGCACATGAACAAGGGAACATCAGCGTCGGCCGGTCGGTCAGTCAAAGTCCGAGCTGACAACAACAGACAGGCAGACAAACCATCTTCACATGGAAAACAATAGGTAATCGCCAACATTTATCATCATCACATGCAATATACAACAAACAAACCGTCCAGTCAACGGAAGACGCAAGGACTCCTCCGTCACGTTTCCCGTCTCGTCTTGTGGCCGTCCGTCCATGTCCGTCGTGCGTGTCCTTTCTTCCAGACCGCCTTTTTGGCCGGCCTTGGTGTCTACCTTACCTTACCTTGACTCCGCACGCTTTCTACCTACATAGAGACTAAAAGACAAGACAAGACAAGACTAAGAGTCATCTGCTCCACGCCACACGCTGCGCCCGCTCCGCTGCGCTGGCAAGACCGGGGGCCCTGCATATGTACATGTATGTATGTATATATGTATGTATGTACATAGTGTAGTAGTACTCGCATTTTGCATTGCATGTGCATGGATTTTCTGGTAATCCTGCTTTGCTCTGCTCTGCTCTGCTCTGCTCTGCTGCATTAACTCATTTACTCTGCAGGGCAGGAAAGGCAAGGCTGGCCGTTGCGTGTACGGGTACGCCGATGGATGGATGGATTGTGGTGGTGGTAAGTAAGGTAAGGGCTTGTGCAAGGTAAGGTGCATCGTACCGCGCATGTACCTTGCGACATCGTATGGTATCATGCATGTATGCTTGAAAGCCGTGTACTTATGCAGTATTAGAGAATACATTCTTGACAGATTAGATTGGATCGGTGGTGGGAAGCCTCGTGGTTTCGACTGATTGAGGGTGGTGCGGGAAGTTTGGGTTTGCAGCAATAATACTCGACAACGTGATGGGTACATGCTGATGTATTGTATGTAGATATGTATAATTGACGGCGGCCTGACTACGTATGATTACCGACTGACTGACAGCCTGTTGTGCGGTGGATGACTTCTGCTATATGTATGCGCTGTGCTGTGCTGTGCTGTGCTTGTGCTGGACACGTCTTGCGACGTCTTCTCGTGTCTGTTGTCCACAACGTGACCAGACGCATCACCTTGTCGAACGTGACCTGCCCTCAACGTGACTCGTCCTTCTACAGGGCCTCCCAAGTTGGCGCTTTTAGCCGGAGTGGTATGGATCCACCCATATGGAGAGTCAGGTCAGGACCCTCTCGTGGTTGTCAGGGCAGTGTGCAGCAGGGCACTTTTCGAATACTACTACTTACAGATTACCACGGCGGAGTTTTGTTGGGCAGCAGTCGCTTCCTTACCGTTCAGTCTAGTGAACAGACTCCATCCGCCCCATCGGCGCGAGATTAACGTATATCGAATCTCGCACATAAAAGCAACGGGAAGAAAACGCGTTGTGAGGCTCCATATTTTTTCTCTTCCCCAACCCCAACCATCGCGATGTGGGATGGAAGCCGAGGAGGAAGAAAAGACTGGCTCAGCGCTCGTATTATAAGGTATGAACCGTATGATATACTATTGTAGACAATAATAGAGCGATGCAAACCTTCAGAAGTAAGCACGATCCCGACCTGCCGAGGAAGTACTTTTGTATATCCGGGTGTGTGTGTGTCTGCAAACCACTCTATATCCGTACTGTACAGAGCCAACAACACTACTACTCCACGGAAACTCGCCGAGGTTCATTTCGGATACCTCGCCAAAAATCGGGCAGCATGGAAATCATTATTCTTGACAAACTTTCGCTTCTTGGACTTCCATGTGATGACGATCGTCCATAACACGGCAAAAGACATCATCGTCGCGACTTCACTTTCACCAACCATGAGACCATGACCGAAACATGTGCTCCCTCATAAGCGAAAAGGTCCTCCTTCGGCGAAATATCTCCACAAAGCCATCCCATGCAAGACCACCTTGTCTCCTCGTGGCGTTTTCTTTTCGTTTAGCCAGCGTGCCAGCCCTGTCGCGCGTTTCGCAGGAAGTTGCCGTGCTGCGCGGGCGCTAGAAGAAGCATGCGATCGGGTGGGAAAGATCGTGTGCACGTCATTTTCCGAGAGGACTGCACTGGGCCATGGTCTCTTTCTGGCTGTGGAGGAAACGAACGGTTTGGGGACGACTACTGATTCTTGAAGGATTGTGCGTTCGGCGCTTCTTTCGTGTGCATATGTATGTCTAGTGGACGATGACGAGATGCGGATCTTTGAGTTGATGCACTGGGGTGGGTTCTTTGATGTCAGTGATATGGCTCAAGTGGGAACCTTAAGAGAAGGAGTTGTGATGGAAAGTAGTGATGCCTCAGGTTGGTGCTTCTAATTCTGAGTGTTTTGATGTGGCGTGTGGAGTTTGATGATCGATTGATGATGGCGAATGATGAGTCGACATTTGTGACTTCACGTCAACTCTTGTTTGCGACGAAATGAATTGTTCACATGTGCGGTAGCAGCAGAGTACATGTGCTCTTCTGTAAATACATGTAATTGGGAATTACTCTAAATCTTGACTTCAGATCGTTCTTGCCTCACCAGTGAAAAGTGCTTTTGTCACCACGGACTTCTAATTCTCGACGTCTTCGTGGACCTCTCGCGCCATTGGACAGCACTTTGCACTCAACTCATCTCAGGAAACTTTATTGTGAGACTCAAGCTTGCTCCGGGACAATATTGAGTATGGCGGATACTCCTGCAGCCTCGACAAATGTGGATGGTGAGCTCAAGGCGTCGAAGAAGCAGGTGTGTCGTTTCTTCACAGCTAAGGGTATGTATCTGGAATGGGGAACGGAAAAGGACTCATCATCCTACGAAATATCGTGAGATGCCCGTAAGTAAATCTGCTGATTCTCCTCTATAGGTTGTCGGGCGGGAGACGCTTGTCCATACGCCCATCCAACTGGCCCAGATGGACAATCTTCACGTCCAAAACAGGCTCGACAAGGCAGCAGCAAACCCAATGCACCAGCAAACCAACCACAGAGGCAGTATCAGGCACCACCTGTTGAAAACTCCAGAGTCGTCCGACCAACGCCGCACATCGAGGATCCACGCGCCTTCCAAGTTGGACAGATCGAAAGGCGATACAAGCCAAAGATCTCCAACAACGAGAATGAGACTTCATATACATTCAACATGACACCATCCGATCCTGACTTTCCTTACGACATCGAAGCTCTGGAGTGCATGCTCTTGGTGCCACAGACGTATCCTCGCGCAGGCAAACCGTCTTTGAGAGCTTTGAACAAGGACATACCTCGCGGATTCCAAATCAACATCGAGAGAGGTTTCGACACAATCTGCTCGGCATCCCCAGAGGCAACTTTACTCGGCCTGATGAACCGATTAGACAAGCAGCTTGAGATCATTCTGGCCGGCGAGATGGCAGAGACGGTGAAGGTGGTTGTCCACAAAGGACCTCCTTCGCGTATCATCGGAGCAGTAAAGCCTGAACCTGAGGACGTTGCACCTGTATCGCCCCCAGCACCCATAATCGTTGCCAAACCGAAGGCGCCAGTCTTCACGTCTCAGCAGAAAGAAGAAGCCAAGGCTAAACGTCAAGCAAACACAAGACAACTGGAAGCTAGACTGGGCAGGCTCAGCTCCTTTGCAAAGTCAGCAGACGGATTCAGCTACACGATCCCACTCGACTCTCCTAAGCGTTCTACTTGGCCGTCAGAGATTCAGCTACTCCGGTCGTTCACCCTGCTACTACCGGAGCTCTATCCGCTCGAGCCGTCGACCATCATGCTAGACAGCGAGAGCCCGGCAGCAAGGAACGTTGAAAGATCATTCGAAAGTCGCTCTGCAGCTGGGTTGGATAGTACGCTCATGCAGCAGATCAACTACCTGACACTGCACATCAAAGACATGTCGGTCGACACGGCTAAAGATGATATTGCCACACCATCTGCTCCAGCTGAGAAGGCCTTATCAGGTGTATCGGCTGTCGATCAAGCCCCAGAGATGTCACAAGCGCAGCATGACACCTTGGACGACAGAAGCCATATCAAAGTCATCCCACGGCCACCCGAGTGGGATGTGAAGGCCACGGACAGCGACAGCGAATCGTCTGACGAGGGTGAATACTCTTACGACTCTGGAGACGAAACTGAAGGCTCAGCCATTGCCGAAGAAGTGGCTCAAGCGTCTGGTGCACCTGTAGAACGCGGTGTTCTACTCTCCTTCCCGCAGCTCGAATTGCACTCTATCGAGTTGATGGAGCTTACCACGTTGAACATCACAGTCAAGTGCGAACGCTGCAAAGATACCATGGACGTCCTACGTTTGCGCAACAATGTCACCGGGGAGGCGGCCAACATGCGCGACGAGACCTGCAAGAAGTGCGCCAGTGGCTTAGCAGTGGGTTTCCGTGCAGATTTGATGCACGCTGGCTCAGTGAGGGCTGGGTACTTGGACATGGATGGCTGCACTGTCACGGACATGCTTCCAAGGTGAGGGACTGCCGTGAACCTAAACATTGACTTGACGTGAGCTGATTGCAACATCCTACAGCAATTTCACACCTACCTGCTCAGAGTGCTCAACATCTCACCCTGCACCCGGCGTTGTATCGGTACGAGGCGAGTCAACAATGGTCATGTGCCGCGAATGCCATAAGCGAATGAGTAAGTACTGCATCTGATGTACGCATGATCATAAGCATCAACACGGCTAAGAATAACACAGCATTCAAGATACCCGAGATCAAATTCCTGCAAGTCAGCGCCGCTGCCAGTATGTCACGCCATGCATCCGACTTCCGCGCATTGAAGGAATAAGGCTGACCACCCATAGTTCGCGCAAGCAAAGCACCAGGTCGAAAGAAGGTGCGTACACACGTGGCACTTCTTGCACGACAGATTGCCGGCATTGCCCGGACTTTGAGATCGACCAAGCCATTCCTATCATCGGCCCTGCGTCTCAATCACTGCTCCCAATCCTTGCCGACATGTCACAACGCCACTACACCCACTCTTACTAACGACATTTTGTACACAGGCCAAGGAAAATCTAGGTATCGTCGCCGGCACAGAGCTTCCCCGCCGTGGTCGCTGCACCCACTACGGGAAATCTTATCGTTGGTTCCGGTACGTTGGTTCAAGAAGCCGATTCTGCATACATTGATTCGCAGGCCCGAACCCGGTTGTATACCCGGCTTATCCATCCGCTGACACGAAGTTATACAGATTCTCTTGCTGCAGTAAAGTCTTTGCATGTGATAAGTAAGTTTCGTGTCGCAGACACACTTCCGAAATGGCCTTCGTTGAGCCTTGCTAATCTTTATCAAGATGCCATGATGCGTCAGCGGACCACCCGAACGAGCATGCAAACCGGATGATATGGTATGTACCTCACCTCGAATCTCCTTTTTAATCAGCAAACTCCCCCTCCCTCGCCCCATCTCAGTTGCCCGACGTCGCCATCACGCATCATCCCGTCGAGGATGCATGCGAATGGTGCGCTGTTCCAAAAAAAATACATCAGAAGTACATGGATGCCGCGTCTGCAGTTGCATACAGTACTACATACCTGGTTCCCCGCACATCAAGTACCTTTCTGCTGCACGCCCCACGCAGTCATGCTCGCATACTGGAGATTAAGAACAGACGAAGGCTTGAGGAAAGGCTTGCTGCGAGGCGCCTGTAGGCTTGATGACGGGTGCTGATACCGGTGCCGCTGCTGCAGCCACTTTACTCAACGCATTTGGTCGATTGCAACCTTTGCCGCTTCAATCGCGTCCCATACATCTCACACTTCTGCAGTCTTCTATTTTGATCACTGAGAGACCGGTACCACGTATTCGATGAACAAGCTAACGTTTCTCGCAGTGGCTTTTGTAAGATCTCCCTCCCCGATGATTGGAACGAACGAAGCGACCGAAACGGAACAGACGTGCCAGCCGAACCAACACCACCACGCACTCACCCATGCCATGACCTGCCATCACATCCGAAGAGACTAACCTCTTTGCCCATTCTCTTGCCCTTTGCCCTCCTCATCCCACCCCAATCAAAAATCCGTTACAGCTAACACATCCGTCCCCTTAACAGGTTCCCGCGAACAGAACTACCGCCCCGAAGACTGCGGCGTGTGCCACTCCGGACTCGTTGGCAAAAAAGGCCACGGCTTCTGGGAAGGCGGCAAAGGCACGCGGGACAAGTCTCGCATGTCGAGGAAGGACCCGAGGAAATTCAAGAGGGCGCCCGGTGGGACTTTGCGGAAGGAGAAGGATAAGAAGAAGGGTTAGGCGAGTGGAGAGGAGATGATGGGAAGGTGACTAGAGAATCCGCGATGGTCATTCTGGGGGGGGATTCGAGTGTTGATGATGATGATGGTTATTGGTGGTGGTGGTGGATGTGAAGGGTGAAAGAAAAGCATGTGTGTACTAATCACTAGGTATGCTGTGAACAGCACAGCGCGGTCTAGCGAACTGTATTGAAGTTTTCGGCAATGACAACAGCATAGCGTCGTCGACGTCGATTGTCTCGTCGCCATCTTGGTCGGCTGGAGCCGAGCGACGCGATCTTGACCAAAACATTTGAGATCGAGCAAAGAACCCCCAAAAAGTATCACTAGAACCCTCGCATCTTTCGCAAAGATTGTTTGACTTCGTTACGTGGGAAGGAATCGTACAAATCTAGGAAAGATGATGAATTTAAAATAGTAAAACCGTCCCGGAATAATGCAGTCCCTCGTTTCTCTTTTGTCTCTCGCTAAGCCCGCGCAAAGAAGGAAAGAAAAGAATCATCTCAGTAGTAATGTACAGCTAAGGTAACAGCTACAGCACAAACGCATGGAAAAGGCTTCAGGTTGTGACGGCTCCTCTCGAGAGGGGGGAAACTTCCCCGTCGACTTCACTCTCGGCCAGTAAAGCTGGGGAAGAACAGCCACGGGAGGCTCGTTCTGTTGCGAATGATGCATATGCGATGAATGCAAGGACGTCATGACAGCATGCGACCTCTCGACCACTCAGTGCTTGCCCTTTTTCTTACTCTTCTTGCTCTTCTTCTTCTTGGGTTGTGTTGCGGTGCCATTGCCACTGCCGCTGCCGCTGCCGGTCTTACTGTTGTCGGCCTCTGTCGAGCCACCGTTCTCCTTATCCTCATCCTCTTCTGGAATCTGCTTTCCGTAGGATTGCCAAGGAGTAGGAGCGGACTTGTCGTCGTCGCTGCTGCTGTTGGTGTCCAGGACCATCTTCTTCATTCCGTTCAGGTCGATGGTCGTCTCGGTGATGGAGCCGGAGCGCGCGACACGTCTTGACGACGAGCGCTCACGGGCAGGAGTTGCGTCATCGGCGTCGTCGGTGGATCTTGCATCGGCGTCATGGTGAGGGCCAACCACGAGCTTGCCAGACATGGAGTGGCTTGAATTTGTCCGAGATGGGTTCATGTCGTCTTTGCTCGAGTAAGATGTCTTGGGCGGCGTAGAGGGCCTGTCGTCTCCAGATGGGCTTGCTTCTTTCCTCAGCTCAATACCGGTGGTGTTCATGGGGCTGCGACTACGGTCGTTTTCGTTGCTAGTTCCGTCCTCACGGTCGCCGTCGCCTTTTTGGAGTTCTTCGTCAGGGATCTGAGCATTGCGCTCAGCCTGCTCGCTGGCTGCCATCGGTGATAATTTCGAGGGATCGTCCTCGCCAGCTACAGCCGCGATCTCGGCTTCTCTGCTAGTGACGGATCTAGAGCGAGCTCGAGGCGGCGCCATAGTTCCGTACCCAGCCTGAATCACCTTGACAACACCAGATGAAGCATCGAGGCCAGCATCCTTGAGAAGACCGGCACCTTCACCACCGCCAATCGCGTTGGAGTTTTGACCGGCCTCTTCTTGCCTGTTTCGCTCATTATGCTCGTGATTGTCGACACCGGTGGTTGTAGGCTGTCCCTCGGGAATAGTACCAACACCAGGCTTGATCTTGACGGAAGTGTATTTGGTCGGCTTCGGTTTCGAAGCCATGTTGCTGGGGCCCAAGTGAGACAATTTGCCGATCAAGCCCTGAGTGTTGCTACGAACAGGGACAGCCCTCAGCGCTTCGGCCCTGGAGTCCGAAGCGTTGCTGCTCTTCCTACGCATCATGAATGTCGTGCCGTGAGCGTTGCTGAAACTGGCCGTCCTGCTTCTGGTGTCTCCATCTTCCTTTGCAAGGAGAGGAGAATCTTCAGATTCACCATTGGCTTCGAGAGAACCGAGGAATTTTCCGTATTTCTGACGCGGCGCGGGTGCTAAACGACGGATGGCCTTGTGCACATCAACAAAGACGTCAGATTCGTCGATGATTTCCTCGCCGATGAGCTCCTCGATAACATCCTCGAGCGTGACAACGCCGAGTGCACCCTTGTCCTGGCCAGGGTAGTCAGAGCAAAGCACCATGTGGGACTTCCCCTCCTGGAAGAAGTTGATGATGTCCAAACAAGACGTGTACGGTCCGGTTTCGGGAAGAGTGGCCAGGGCAAAGTCGCGCACACGCTTGCAGTCCTCGGGGTCGTACGTGATGAGAATCTTGACCAGCAGCATGCCGATGAAGTTCCTTGGGTTGTCCGGAGCGTAAATTGGGATTCTCGAGTAGCCCTGGGACAGGATAATGTCCATCATCTTTTCATCCAGAACAGTATCCGCGCTCATGGTGAAGACATCTTGCATTGGCGTCATAATATCGCCCACAGGCTTGTCTTTCAAATCCAACACACTGCTGATGATTGTGACCTCATCTTCCATAAGCCCGTCACCGGGAGCGGTTCCCAAAGTCTTGTGAAGCTGTACGAGTGTCTTCAAGCCCGGCTTGTTGTACATGGTTCCGTGGTCTTCACCGAGTAGCCAGTCCAGTAGTTTCGCGGTCGGCCAAGCGACGGGCGCCATAATCCACATGAGTGCCAACACGACAGGCGACATGAAAGCTCCAATAGAAAGACCGTAACGGACGCAGATAGATTGCGGAGCAACCTCGCCGAAGATGACTATCGCAGAGTGTCAGCGTTGTGAACCTTGTCGGTCTTGCATGAAACAATGCCTGGACCTACCAATCAGCACAGTACTGCTAACAACAGCGGGCCATCCTCCTCCCAAGCTCCTGTCCAGCACAATAGGCAGAGTCTCGTTCGTAATGACGTTGCTCAGCAGCAAAGTCACCAGAACCCAATGTTTGCCCTTGCCCAACAGCCGCAGCACCCTCTTCGCATGTCTCTTCTCAGCTCCTTCTCCGCTTGTTGCGATGACCTGCAGGTAGGTCTCGTCTTGGCCCATCAACGCGATTGTCAAACCAGCCATGACGCCGCCCAGCAGGACGAGGGCGACGGCTATACCCAGGTAGACGTACAAATCCGGGTCGCTGGGATCCTTGGGTAGCTCCTCGTCTGACTTGTGTGAACTGCGGCTCTGAAGCAGCGGCATGGCGCTGGCAAGAGGCAGCATCATCAGTTTGGCAAGTCCGAGCACGGCCGGACGCAGGCCTGCTGAAGCAAAGCCATTGCGATTCCTCGTGGGTGTTGCGAGCGACACGGCTCCCCTGCTGGTGGCCCGGTACGACGAGCTGGAGCTTCGGAACGACGACATGCGCGCCTAAAATGTGAGACGCGATGTCAATGGCGCAGTCTCAATGGCAGTCGAAAAGAAAAAGTGCGGTCGGCGGAGATGGACGGGCGGGAAGGGCGCGGCAGGCGACGACGAGCACTCGTTCGCGCGGTCGCAGCTGTTGCACGTGAGCACGTGGTGGGGTGTTTGGATGATGGACGACGAGGCGGAGCGGAGTGGAGAGTGGAGCGGGAAGAGTCTTATGGTATTGCTGGTGGCAGGCGAAGAAGGGCTAGACTACCCAGTAGTCGCTGCTGGTAGCTCGATTGCTGGCCCGTGGACAGCGGCGCTCAGACCCGGCGTTCAAATGGCGTGTTTCTTAGTCTCTCGCTTAAGACAACATCGCGCTTTGTTGATGTTATCACCACTGGATGTTTGTCGTCTTCGTGTTGTGTGTCGAGTGTTGAATTCGTCCGAAGGTTCAGCTTGCGCAGTCTAGACAGTAGGTCAAAGGTCAAATCGCGCACGCTTATGCACGATACAAGCGAACCACTGACTATATGCGAGATCGACATGGGGAAGCAGGGTATGACGCTAACAAAGACAACGCTGATTCATGAGTTGAAACATTTCACAGGGCCGTCCGAGTATTACAAGGAAATATCTGAGCTGTACCTAAAGATGCAAGTCGTGGGTTTTCGTGCAAAGTTGTGATTTCCTGTATCATTCCTCACTCAATCATGCTTCCTGTACCTCGGGGGCGTCTGCAAACCATTTCCAAAGCATGACTACTGACTACCCTGACTGCTCGTACTAACATGAGCAGCCTTGTCTTCCGCCTCCCTGGAGATGGTGCGCTTGATCTGGGTGACCTCGTTATGGTCCAGCGGCTTGGGAGCTCTATGTTGCTTCGACTCCTCAGTTTCGATCAGGTGGGCGTTGGTTCTGAAGCGGATGTCAGCTCTCTGCGGCATTCAATCAATGAGTAGACCGGATCTTAAGCATCTTACCTCGAAGGATCAAACGTGTACGAGCGAAACTCTGTATTTGCCCAGCCAGTGCCGGGGAACTTGTCCTTGCTTTCCCAGTCGTCGGTAATGTAGTGAAGGAAGCCGCCTGCAAAAATTGATGTCAGCACGACATTCATGTGGTGGTATCAGCAGCGACATTAGTGATATGCACCAATGACACCAGTAAGAGCGGCATTGCATATGGGCCTGAAGTACCGTGGGTAACGATGACGATCTCCGATTCTGGCCTGCGTATTAACCATTCGCGAGCCTCCAAAGCTCTCTGCGCAATGGCTTCCTTTGTAGGCGCCCATTTGCCGGTTTTGACGTTCCAACCATGCTTCACAAGGCTGAAATCGATAGGCTTTCCCGCAAACTCCTGGGCGAGCTCCTCGGGTGACGAGCCGGTGTCACAGGGCAAGTCGGAGGTCTCCTGCACCTCTGGGAAGGCGATGATGGTGAGTCCCTTGTTCTTGATATCGTGCTCGAAGCTCAGGAGAGAGGTGTAGAGTGTCCTTCTTATGGGCGACGAAACGATGAGGTCGACACCTACGTGGTAGAGGAAGTTGGCCTGCAGCTCTGTGCACTGCTCCTTGCCGCGCGGCGTGAGGAGAGGGTCGTGGATGCTTTGATTCGATTGGCAAAGGTTGTGGAAACCTTGCGCGTGGCGAATGAGGTGAATCTTAGGTGCCATTGCTGCGGTGGTCGAGCTGATGAAAGCTAAGAATAACGGTGTAAGTGGTCAAATACTTAGGAAAAGGGAAGTTGGTATTGAGGAAACAAAGAAGAAGAAGCGAGGAGAGGGTGATGTAGAAGTGAAAGTGGTCGCCATTCTCTGTGGAAGGAAGAACGGGAAGCGTTTTGTGTGTAATGGCAAGTGCAGCGATGACTGCTGTTTTGCAGTGAAGAGCGGTGCGGTTACTGCCACGGACCTTACTGTACCTTTTTGCTTGTGCTTGTGAGAAAGGAAGCACGAAGTGAGCAGAAGTGGAGGTTGCTTTGTTCCTGGTTGTATCGCGGATAACCTGCCGAAAGGCTGACCAATGGGAGTCGACGGCGAGTCATCCTTCCCAGCCATCCTTTCATTGTTGCAGGTCTGCCGAACCCCGAGGTGCACTCTTCCTTCTTGTTCGGAGTGAGGCTACGGGTCCTGTCTCCCATCACCTCAACACCATATCTTGATTGTCCGATGAAGCCCGCGATATAATGAATATCGCGCAATTGTGGCGCTTTCGACCAGTCGTAGTTGGCCCCCAGCTTCCCCATCAGCACTCTGCCAGCGCAGGTATATGACGAAGACCGTGGAACCATGGATAATTTGAGAACCAGCGGCAAATTCACATGTTTGTTCAAGACTCGGCAAATTCATCTTCCAATCTTCGCCGAGCGGACTTAAAACCTGAAAACAACTGACCGAACGAGCGGGTCTGCCTATGCTTGCCAACGCGGTTAGATTTCGATCGTACTACATTTGAATGTCTGATTACCGAGACGCAAACCACCTCATCAATCTAATAAAGCAGAGCACAGGAAGTCACAATGTGAACAAGAGCGCGGTCGCTTACACCGAGAATCGGAGCGAGATCCGGCTTACCAACCAATGCGGATTCTTGCCACGAGTCCAGGCCTCGTCTGGCCATTTGCACAACAAAGAGGACAAAGTAAGCATATAACCAGTACTTTGCAGCACGTGTCTTCGGCAACGATGGAGCCCCGACCGACAAGGTGCGATTTTCAAAACTTGTCACATCATAAGGATCAACACCAGTGAGAGCTCGTCCTACAATGATCAATTGATGAAACTAAACAATATGCGCACGGAACACTTCAATTCTGGCAAAATCCAGGGCTACAGTACTTAGCGATCCTGTTGTTCACACTCACACCAAAAGAACACACTGCGAGCAGGAGATACAAAGGAAACGACCTCCAAACCCTCCACGATCGATGCCCCTCATTTCCTGGGGACCTACCCGTTCTTACCCACTCCCTTCTTCATCTGTGTCCCCAGACATAGTTGACCTTGCCCTGGGCCTTCCTCGCAGCCTTCAGTACCAATAGGCCCTCCTTAACCTTCAATGCGTTACACCAACCCTGCCTCATCACCGGCCCGCAGTCCTTCAAATGGCTGAGACGCTTCAGCCACTCGACAGTGCTGTCAACCAACGGCAGCACATCTCTAACAAAAAGTCGTCTGGAAGCTGGAGCAGACAGAACCCCTCGCGTCCCACGGCTAAAAACTCCAACGTCCACTGGATGTTTGCGAAGATGCGATTCAGGTCCGAGGACTTTTTAAGCGAGCTCGCAACGATGATTGAGGGATCTTGGGTCATGTGCCAGTGCGACAGCGAGTCGCTTGCTTCGCGGAAGGACGTTGCGATGTTGGTCGCTGCCCAGGCGAGGGTCATGTCGTCTCGATAGAAGGGGTTGGTCGCGCTGTGGTACTTGTGGAGCGCTTGTATTACCTCCCGACGTCGTTGTTGCTGCTCTGGCGTCGGAATGACTGGTTTCGGTGTTGGAGGCGGCGACTGCTGACTAGCAGAAGCAGTTTCAGACGCGGAATCGCTCTCGAAGGCCGCCGTCAGGGCAGCTACAAGCTCATGACAATGCTCGTCGCCAGCGACCTCTTTGGATCCGGCCTCAGCATAGCTGAACAAGTGCTCGACTTCGGCTTCATCAAGTTGTACCTGGTCGGAGTCGCTGCTGCGGGTGGTCGGAGGTTTGACCCTTTTGTTCCCCACCCAAGGCTTTTGGATGCCTAGAGTGTCCAGTCGGTGGTCGAGCAAGGCCATCCATCCCTCAAACGAAGAATCGTTGGGAGATGACATGCTTTGAAGATGGGCGCTGTTCTCGAGGGCGGTGAAAGCTGTGGCGATGAAGGATGGCTGCGCATCTTGCGCGCCGGAGTCTTTCATGCCGGAGTCTGGTATGCCGAACTGCATGGCAGCGTCGTCCATGGAGTAGACAGGCGCGTTGAAGGCGCGTTGCGAAGCGCCCTGCATGTTGTTGTTGTGGTCGGAGCACGACATGGCGTTGCTTTTTGTTTGGATCAAAGTGTGATGGGTTGCGTGGATGGATGGTCGTGGGTGAGAGGAAGAGGAGGAACGAGAAGCAAGCAAAGGCTAATGCGTCTGCAGAGTGTCAGGCTGCCAGTGAAGTGCGTGTATGGTGATTTGTGCATTGCGGTGCGTCACTTACGTAGTCAATGCATTGCGCGAGTGTCGCCCCTCAAACATCTACGCGACGTAACTTCAAGACGAGCGCGGGCCGTCACGTCAGCATCGGCGTCGCTAGGCAGCACTCGAATCGATTCGTTCGGAGTGTGGATGAAGGGTGGCATTCACAAAGGCATTGTGAATATGGGTCTTGTGACGTTCAGGTTCCAGCAGACTAGGTCACGTAGACAAGGAAACCAATACCGACGGTACAAATTCACTTACACGCCTGTGCAGTCTTGGCAACAGCGAACCGTGCAACAACACCTACCAACAGAACCGTCATCAACGATGTCAACGAACCAGGTTGCATGTCATCTACGACGAGAGATTGCAGCTACGAAACAATAGTATCATAACTATCAGCACCGAGAAACCGAAAGCCCGAGTCCATAATTGCCGACCATCGAATCCAAGCCATCCCATTGACACCTACCTACCGAAAGTGATTCAAAGCCCATCCGCACCAATTAAGCAGTCAACCCAAAAATCAATCAAGCCCCCTACAGTACTCGAAGCTACACTTTTGATTATACAGCCTTTGGATAAGATCGCAATCTGTCTGTCTGTGAGTACGATACAACTAACCCATCTACACAAATCACCTGCCGTCTTTGCCAAGGGAACAAAGAACGACAGAACAAGGGTGAACTCACAACGAGAGACCGAGCCCAGTAGGTTTTGGTGCCTGGTGAACAAATCGCCTGGCACGAAGTGAATGGGTATATCGTGGCCAAAGGCAACAGCTGGGTATCAAAGAAAGAAGCACCGTGACAGTCCTTGCGATATCTACAAGCGCCTGAACAAGTGTACCTGGAACCTCAAGTTCTCCAAGCTTCCCGGGTACTTTAGGCCTTCTCGAAGTCTGTACGACAAGCTAGGCTTGTCGATGACCTTCTCCCAAGCACATCGCGGCTCCTCGTCATCACTGTCCTCCCGGCCAATCCTCTTTGCTGGTTTCGGGACTAAAGCGAAATCTAATAACACGTTCATGGGATACTTTCTCGTCTCTTCTCCTCTCTCCCCGTTGGCGGTCGCGATTTCCGAGTAAGCCCCAGGAGTGTCCACTACGAGCAGTAAGCTGCCTTTCGGAGCAGCTTCTGTTACTCTGCGGAGGAAAGCGGTGGTGCGCGGCATCGAAGTCATGGAAAGCTCGTTTAACGTAGACATCAGAGTGAGAAGCGCTGGAGCCGCTCCAATCGCGGCGCGAAGATCTTCTGTACTGCAACTCAGAAAGTCTGCGCGTGTGAAGGTATGTTCAACGGCTCCGGGTGATAGAAAAGCAGCATTCGTCGCGCGAGCCGTGGCGCTGGCGTATTTCGATAGTACCGGTGCCGTCTTCAGTCCTCGGTCCAGTTTGGCAAGCACAGAAGCCCAGTCGGCGACGTCGAGAAGACTGAGATGAAGTAGAGGAGTTGCAGATTTTGTCGGTGAGATGTTCATGGCTTCCAAGTTATCTGTGACTTCTGTAGCTGGGACGATGGGTTTCCCAGAGGCTTCTGAAGGGAGGAGATGGCGCACAAGACCCGATAGTGCCATCATCTCGGCCGCACCGCCTCCTAAGCATATCACTCTCATCGCCTCCTGACTGCGTGCGTTACCGACTAGTTGCTGAGTCACAGCGTCGTTCGCCCTTTCCGCGAAGATCCAGGCTAGCAGCTGAGCGTAGCCCAGAGCACGACTTGGGCTCCATCGTATCGCGTAAGCCTCGAAGTTTTCTTCTTCTCCGAAAGCCGCATCAAGATCTCTCCGCAAGAGTGCATCGTTGACCTTCTGTAATGTTGGCTTCAGAGCCTCGAAATCATTGGAAGCAGGAAATGTGGCGCGAAAGACTTCGAGAATCCGTTGCTCGAGTTCAATAGGGAGAGTTGGTTCTAGCTTGGGAGGTTCTGATGCTGGTGCTATCGGCTTCGATGTCGACTTCTTTTTTGGGATGTAGCCGGGACCTTTCCAGCCAGGCATGCCGCCATTCGGCCGTGGAGGAGCTTTGGACGCGCCACTGCTGCTGGGCTTTCCGTGCTTTGGTTGCGATTTTTCTTTGCGATCATATTGACCCATTGCGGGGATAGCACTCTTGTATGTATCGTAGGTATTTTTTATTCCTTCCAGAGTTGAGCGAGATATGTCGAGTTTCCTTGATTATTCGATGTTGCTCTCGTAGTTGTCCTTGTCATTATTGAATTCAAATTTGGTTGAAGTTTCCCAAGGCGTGGCTGCTTAGTCAGCATTCTGGCCCAATACTAAATGCATCATGAAGGCAGATGTTTGCTCGAGCAATGCCTGGTAGATTTTGAATCTTAGATCAGACAAGGTTGGTTTCATCGCAGTGTGAAGCCCCAAATTTTTCTCATCTTCTGACATTTGACGGCGTGGTTTTCATGACCTCCTCAGCTACAGTGGACGTAAACCACTCACTATCTACCATCGTCTAGAACACAGTAGCACCACCATCCACAACAAAGTCCGCTCCGTTGATGTAGCTTCCTGCTCGGCTAGCCAATAACACACAGACACCATCCAACTCGCCGACAGCGCCCATTCTCCCTGATGGGTTGCGAGACGCCCAGGACTTCCTCAGGTCCTCCAAGCCATCACCAGCATTCAGAATTGTGTCCATGTACCCAGGAGAAATCGAGTTGACCCGAATGCCTTTGCTTGCCCACTCAGCGGCCAGCGAAGACTTGAGAGCCACGAGAGCCGCTTTGCTGACATTGTAAGCGGCTTGCGGCTGCGGGAAGTTCACCCGGTGCGCAGAGATCGAAGCAGTGAGCGTAATGCTGCGGTTGGGGTTCGGGTTGGAGGCCATGTGGCGAGCTACGGCTTGTGCGCAGATGAATGATCCGGTCGTGTTCACTTCGAGCGTCTTGCGCCATTGCGCTTCTGCCATGTCCAGGGCTGGTTCGCAGCCTACGATGCCAGCGAAGCAGAAGAGGTGGTCCACGGAGCCCAGGGTGGAGACTGTTGACTCTAGACCTTCTTGCACGCTTTCGCCGGAGGTCACATCGACTGCTATGCTGAAGACGCGTGTCGAAGGGAAGTCGCGGGCGAGGGCTGTGATTGTTGCGAGGGAAGAGCGGAGAGTGCTTTCTAGGTCCCACAGGCAGACTCCAGACGCACCGTGTTCAAGGAGAGCGCGGGCGCAGGAGAGACCGAGCGTGCCGGCGCCACCAGTGACTGAGATACGGTGTTAGTGATGTATTCAGTCATTGTCGACCGTGTGTTGAGTACAGCTATCGATGCAAGCAGGGTTTCTCGTGCCAATAAGCAACCGCCACTTCGAATGTTATACATCTTGAAAACCGCAATGCAGATTGAGTCGATCTCTAAGCTGTAAGGGAATCTCGGGGCCACTCACCGACAACATTGCCTTCCACAGAGAACCTCGCAATGGCTCTCCCCTCTGCATTGAGGTAATGAGGCAATGGCGCAGGCGGCGCAGTCAGCGACGATGCCGAACCGTCAGAAAGTTCCATGGTGGGTATCGTGCGAGCAGTGAGGCCATCGCGATCAGACATATCGGATAGAGATCGTTCTGCTTGGCGTGTGGTGTTTGGTCTTTTTTGGGTCAATCGACTTGAAGCAGTGAAGTGGTGTCTGAGAACTGATGACAAATTCGTGTTGTCGGATTGGTTTCTGAGATGTTGCACCCAATTTTCGAGGAAGTACTGTAGAGAAACGTAAGACGATCTTTCTCACTTATACAAACGATTCAGGTACGATGGGTCCGTAATGACAACACGTACGAATAGATGACAGGGCCACGGTCGCCCTCCAGTGGAGACGATGTCTGCACGAGTTAGGGTTAGAGTTGGTTTCGACGCGGCCAATGATAAGGGACACAATGAGTGGTTGTAATCAATGCAACTGTCTTCCAGCATCAAGGCGGGGTTTCGAACAAAGAGCCTACCGTCAACAGGACAGGTCGTTACTCGTGGAATGCAGAACGTATTGATATGTATGTACATATAGTCTATACAATTTGGATATTCAAAGAAATTACTTCTTCTCCTCCTGAGGCTCGGGCTTCGGGGTAGGAAGCTTGAACTGGACAAAGGCGTCAGCGAGTGATCGAAAGGACAGTGAGCATCATATCCAAGACTTACCTCCTCAGGCTTGCGGTCGTGACCTGGACCGACCTGCTCCCATGCCGCACTTCCACCCTCGAAGTTCCTGAAGGCTTGTGTCAACTCAAGCGGCTCGACCACAATGCGCTTCTTCTCTTCGTCGTATCTGATTTCGGTGTAGCCGGTCAAGGGGAAGTCCTTTCTCAATGGGTGGCCGTCGAAGCCGTAGTCGGTCATGATGCGCCTCAGATCGGGGTGGTCGACGAAGAAGACACCGAACATGTCGTAAACCTCACGCTCGTACCAGTTGGCACCGTCGTAAAGGCATGTGATGGAGGGTACGGGCGAGGCCTCGTCGGCGTAGGTCTTGACGCGGATGCGCGAGTTGTGGCGGACGGAGAGCATGTTGTAGACGATCTCGAAACGCTGGTCGCGGGTCGGGTAGTCGACAGCAGTGATGTCGCTGATTTGTGTGAACTCGGCGGCGGTGTGGTATTTGAGGAAGGAGAAGACGGGGACAATACCGTCGGGCGAGACATAGATCTGGAAGGTTTGTCAGTATCAGTATGGCGGAGGGTGTTGCTGCTGCTGCTGCTTCAATGCTGGGAGCGCACTTACGGTCAGCTCATCCTTCCAGACAGAGAACCTGTGATATGTATGAGCTCATGTTCACTGAAGCGGTAGTTTAGGTCGGCCATACTGCTGGATGTATTTGGGCAGACATGAGAGCAGGTACTGGCCGTAGCGGTGCTGCTCGGTGGCGCGGTCGGCGGTCCTGTCGGCATTGTTGATGACGGGCGCGTGTTCCAGCTTGCCCTGCGGGCCTCTCTGTGCGTGGCGAAGGTTGGGCAGGTCGCTCACGTCGGCGGCAAGCTCCTTCGATCGTAATGTCGTGGTCGCAAAGGTCCTGAATGCGTTGCGGGAGACGGTGCCAGCCTTGGATGCGCGCACGATCGAGTTGAGGGGCTTCCCGAGCGCCATCACGTGTTTCGAAGCCATGGCGAGTGTGAGTGTGAGTGCGTGTGCAATTGAGTGTGTGATGTTGTCGTCGCCGCCTCACTCGAGCAAGCAAATGGATCCCTCGTCGCTGCCGTATGGAGTGGTCATTGCCATTGCACTGGCTTCCAGCGCGAGCTCAAGCGGCTGCTCCCATCCCGCTTGGCACTAGCACGCTGTCTTCACTCCAGCGAGCAACGCCGCTCGCTCGGTGGAAACGACACTGCAACCTCACTTCCATCCCTTAATCGCGTCCACCCATCACCTGATCTCTCCCGCATCCATTCACCGGCCGGCGTTTCTGCTTTTCTTGTGCCACATTTCATTCCGGAAACACAGCCCTCTGACCTCCAACTCCAACTCCAGCCCGCCGCCGCGCTGCAGCTCTTCTCCGGTTGCGATCCACTCCCGACACCTTCCCTCCAGGCGCGTCACTCCACATTCACCATGTCAAAAGGCGTACAACAGGACTCGCTCATATTCGACGATGACGAGGAAGAGACCTGCCCTCTCTGCGTCGAGGAGTTCGACCTCACCGACAAGGGTTTCAAGCCTTGTCCTTGTGGCTATCAGGTTTGCATCCCCGCGCAGCCCACTGCGATCTCGTGCTACAGTACTGACAAGTAGCCGCAGATCTGTCAGTTCTGCTATAATAATGTTAAGAATAACATGAACGGCCTGTGCCCGGCGTGCAGGCGGCCCTACAACGACAAGGACATCGAGTACAAGATCATCACGCCGGAAGAGACCGCCATACATAAGGCGAGACAAGTGCAAAAACATAAGAAGAACGTGCAGGCTGCACTCAAGGAGAAGCAGAAGGCAGAAGCGGACAGCCTCAGTCGCAAGCATCTTGCCGGCCTCCGAGTCGTGCAGAAGAATCTCGTCTATGTGACCGGCCTCTCGCCAAAACTACAAGAGGAAGAGCTTCTCCACACCCTACGAGGTGACACTTATTTCGGCCAGTACGGAAAGATCATCAAGATCGTCGTCAGCAAGGCTAGGGACAGGCTGGACTCCGTTGGCGTATACGTCACGTACGAAAAGAAGGAGGACGCAGCATCGTGTATCGCTGCTGTTGATGGTTCCCCCAATGGTGATCGTACACTGCGAGCGCAATTTGGAACGACGAAATACTGCTCGGCCTACCTCAGAGGCGACGCTTGCATGAATAGGAATTGCATGTTTCTACACGAGGCAGGCGAGGCAGGCGAGAGCTACTCTCGCGCTGATCTTTCCTCGATGAATGCCGGATCAACGCAGCAAGGCTCCAGTCGACCACCGCCCCCGCAATCCCAGCAACCGATGTCTGCTGCGACGCAAATGGTGCGGACCGCAAGTGACCAGCCGCAGAGCCCGACCACCGACCGTCCGGCGTTGCCATCTACCGCGAGTTGGGCATCGAGACCACCACAAACGCAACCCAGTAGAACAGAAAGTCGAAACGCCAGCGGATCTATGGACAGCCCTGCCCTGTCTGCGGCAACACCTGCATTACCGCAGCCGGAACCTTCGCCGCCCTCACCAGTAGCTGAACCCGTCCAGGAGCCTGCACCTGAACCCGAACAGCAGCCTGCACCGCAGCCCGTTAAGGTTCGCAAGCCACGCGCGCCAAGCCCTATTCGTGATCTTCTTAGGCTCTTCAACCCTCAGGATCTTTGCCTGGAGTTTTCGACAGCCAACATGCCACAGAGCGAAATCGACATTCTGACCAGTTATCCGGCACTTTTCGACTCTGACGGCGGTGCCAAGCGCAGGCTGCGTAGACAAAAGGAAGAGGAGCAACGGCGTATCGAGCTTGAGCAGGCCGCGGCTGCAGTGCCGAATGTCGAAACAGACGACGATCCGGAAATGAGCGGCAGCATGCAGCTTGGTGGCGAACCCGAGGAAAAGGACGAAGTCGAATCCACGCGCGACACAGCCACTACTTCCGGACAGGATATGGCGCTTGATCAGCGATTCCAATTTGGTGGCGTCTCCAGCCCTGCCGGTATCAGCGAGCGTGGCCTGACTCCTCAACAACACCAACAGTTGCTATTGCAGACCATGAAGTCCCCTTCTCCAGGCACCCAGGGATACATGAACCAGTCAAACGGAGCGTTCCAGCAACCTACTCACGCTCCTGGGCATCAACGCAACGTCTCAAGGTTCAGCTTTGCCAACGACTCGACCGCTTCGACCGCCGTGAAGCCCGTCGCCAACCAGAAGTTGATGAGCCAGCAATCTGCTATGATGCCACCGAACGGGATCAATCACTTTGGCGGGCAGCAGCACGCCCAAGGCGGTCAGTTCTTCACGAGCAACGTGCAAGGGCCGCCTCCGGGTCTCAAAGCCAGTGGTACGCCTCCTGTCAGTGGTGGTATGACTTTCGGCCAGGGTCATGGCTTCACCACTGGTGGCATCCAATACGGCAGCAACGTCGGAGGGCGAAACGTCAACGAAGAGATGATGCGGGACCTTCTTCGCGGCCGGAACGCGAGTGTTACAGGTTCCGATGCAGCAAAGCGTGAGTTACACCCCTTCCCCTACCAAAATCCCTCCTCTGCTGGTGCAGGATATTCAACTTCTCCGTATCCTGGCTCCGCATCTGCGCAATATGCATCCTCCATGTCATCCTTTGGCGGCGAGGGCGAGAAGCAGCGCAGCAAGAAGAAGGGCAAGAAGCACAGGCACGCTAACACTGGCTCCTCCTCTGGGGGAGCTGGCCTAGTCGATGCCGCGGACGGTCACTTACTTCAATCTCGTTTGCAGCACAGCGCACTTAGCGGAGGACCTTTTATGAACACTCCACCAGCACCAGCAGGCGGCATGTACAACCCTTCCATCCATGGCGGCGGCGGCTACGGCGGGCGCTGGACTTAAATGGCATCTACGGCAGCGACAGCAAGCGTCCTTATTCTGGCTTGCAGCATGTGGCTATGATCTGATTTATTTTGTTTCTCTGTTTTTCTTTGGGACCGGCCGGCCCTCGTTACCTTTGGCCTTTTATTTCGCGAGGTGTCCAGGCATTCGATCTCGGCTCAGCACCAAGTGTTGGTTGCTAGCCAGTTTTGGCAAGGCGTTCAGGACAACAAAGCTCCCATCGACTGTCTGGGTTGCTTACAAGATGCGAGCGAGTGCCGTTACGTTGAGCAAGATGCAAGCGAGGGTTTCCTATTTCCGATCCTGTCTCTCGTCATGGGCACATCCTTGTACGTATATCACAGCTTCTCTACCCTAGTGGCTGATAGATTGACGAAAGACTAGTCTGGCTGTCATTGCGCTTCTATACATCATTCCAATTGTGATATGGCGAGAGACATGGATGTATTTAGAATTCTCTTTTCTTTCGGCCTGTTCTTGCTGTTGCTGTTGCTGTTGCCATCGCTGTCTTGCCCCAAGCCGCTTCTCGCCTTATGTTCGCCGCTGCCGCCTTCAGTCTGCCTCTCGTCTAACATTCTGGAGGAATACACTACACATTCGATGAACGCAAGCTGACGTAATAATAGAGGACGACGCCGAGTTTCCACCACTCGCTGATTTCAGCACCCCCTCACGGCGACCTAGCCTTTCTTCGCTTCCACAATTCCAGGAGTCGCGCCGGTCGACGCCAGCCATTCCACCAGGTCTCGAAAGCGAAGTAGCGTCTCGCCGTGGTACGCCTACGATCCCACCTGGCTTCTCCAAGCCCCCGACTGCTTTGCCAGACCTTGAAGGCACAGGATCCCGACCTTCTAGTCGAGCTAGCATAAGACGTGCAGCGTCTGGGCACATTGTGCCAGCGATTCCGTTACGTCCTGGCACCCCAGGTGGCACTGCAACTCCCTCCGGGGCTGCATCAAGAGCTGCTTCACCGTCCAAAAAGGATGATGACGAAATCGTTCACGAAACGCCGACCAAGAAGTCTAAGTTTGCTGCGTCTGGAGTCCTTGACCAGGCCAAAGTCACGACTGATACCGAAGTCATTGCCCCTATCTCGAAGCCGGTTTCCAAGGAGAATGAAAAGCCTTCGACCAAACCCGGACCCATCAAAGCTCCACGCAGCGTAGCAGACGTGGTAAAGTCCAAGAAAGATGACAAAGAACCTAGCGGAGACTCGAAAACAACCGCTGCCGACGCTATCGAACAACATCAAGCTCCGTCCAAGTCTAAAAAGGGCAAGGCTACCGAAGAGAAGAAAACTGTCCCCCCGTCAACCTCGCAGCCCAGCAAAGAGTCCCTGCAAATTCAAAAGGAGGAGTCGAAGCCTGCACCCGCCACACCTGCGAAGACAGAGAGCAAGGTGGATGCTACTAAACGCAAGCACCCTGGCAAACTCGATATCGCTGCTGCAGTAGACAAGCAGAGTCAAGTAACTAGCACTGCTCCTGCAGAAGTCGGAACTCCTAACAAACAACAGCGAACGATTTCTCAGCCGCCTTCAGTACCCTCAATTCCGGCAAGTCCGAGCGTCAGCGTCTCGTCTCCTGCAGTCAAGACTCTGCCTCGGACACTGCGCGTGGTTCCGACGTCAACACCGAAGACCGAGGCCCCACCTGCAGTTCCTACCCCCTCTGCCACAGCTGTTGGCAAGCTACCGTCTCGTAAGCCAAGCGTAGCATCGATGAACCTGCCAGGGACGCCATCTAGCGAGCACGTTTCGATGTCAGACAACATGTCGATGACCTCGGCATCTCAGTCTCGCGCGAACTCCCCTCCGCTACCTGGTGTGACCAGAGTTGGATCTGCGCCCATTCGCGAGAAGACCAAGAGCCAGCAGAAGAAAGACCGCCAAGAGCGTGCGAAGGCCAAGGAAGAAGAAGAAAAGGCTAGATTGTTGAAGGGAGACGCTATTGCCGAAGAGCCTGCCCAGGAAGCTATTGTCAGCCGCAAGAAGAAGGAGAAGAAGGAAAAGGCACCAAAGCCGGTAAAGATCAAGGAAGTCGTAGAGAAGTCTGAGCCTGTTACGACTGACACAACCCCCACTGTCAGCCGTCCCGTATCTCCCGGACCGCAGGAGAAGGAGATTCCAGCCAAGGTCGAGACACCTACGCCAGCGCCGATCAGAACACCTTCCATGCCACTGCAGTCACCCCATGAGCCTTCGCCGCCACCGACACCTACTTTGAGTCCCGCTCAAATAGTCGCGGAACTCAGGGCTGCAAAGCCTGAAATCCAGAAGGCTCTGGACTCGCTCTTTCGAACATCCGGTGCTGCCTCCCTCAAGTCTGGTCAGAATATCATCCCCAAGGACCTTTCCAATCCGGCTTCCTGGAAGACCGACTTTAACATCAAACTCACCAAAGACGAAGTAGACGCCCTGATCAAGCATGCAGTGCCAGCCATTCAATACGGTGGTGAGGAGGGTCGAATCTGGGACCGAGGCATGGTGACCTCCAGTGGCGCCCACATCCGTGCGCTCAACCAAGAGCTCGAGCGCCGCTTTCTTGACTTGGAGGGTGCACTGCAGAACATGCCCGAAGAACTCAAATGGCGTCCGACCAAACCGCAGAACGAAACTCGCTTCCCTTCTTTTGACTTGGAGGCCCTAAAACGCGATTACGAAAACGCCAACGCCCGCGGCGTCAGCGTCATGGAGGCGATGGTGCAGGATGGTAGCAGCATGAAGAAAGGCGCTTTCCTCGTTGACGAGGCTAGCCGCTACATCAACGAGTTCGTCATGCCGCCGGCTACTCCTCCGCCCAGCGTTGGCGGTGGCTCTAATTCGGGTCGTCAGCAGCAGGCGGGCTCGCAGCAACAGCAGCAACAGGTCCCGGCCATGCAGACGGAAATTTTACCGCCGCCCACTGTGGAGCAAGCCGAGCGACAGTTGCAGGAAGCAAAGAAGGCGAGCGACGAAAAGGAGACGAATTTGAAGAAGGCCATGAGGAAAAACAAGAAGGCTCTTGGGTTGGGCAACTGAGTTGGCTTGTAAAAATATTGGCAGACGACGCCGTCAACTTTCATTTCTCTGTACCATCATTGGGTACCATGATTATTCGGAGTGTTTGGATTAAAGGGAAGCCGTTGGGATAAATTGGGTGCTCAGGCTCAGGTGGATTGGGATAGAAGGAAACCCAGCCTGAGTCTGAACTACCTTGATTGTGGTGTTAAGAAGACACGTGCGTCTTTTCCGACGTTCTAGTCGTTGCTTTTGTTTTCTGTAACACCATCGGCACTGGCGAATTCGTTCGCTAGGTATATACCCCCGCAAGTCTGTATGCTTTATCTTTCTTTACTATCAACCATCTTGAGCTGTTCCAGCTTTCGCAATGTGTTTAACAGGTACAGTTTGTTCGTTCAAGCCTGGAGAGTCTCGATATTGGAACGCCTCAAGGGCAGGGACCTCGCGGCAGTCCTTACCTTGTCCATGAAGCGACTGCTTTCAAAATATTCCAAACTCACGCCTCTTCAGTTGCCCTCACAGTCGTACGAACTCAAACTTGGTCGCTCGCGTATCAAATAAAGATTGTTTACGGCATCTCAGTCGTCTAGCACTCGCTTAGGCCTCCGACATTACTATAAACCCACAACCCCACCACAACTCCCATCCCGCGGAACCACACGCTCTCTACGAACCATGGCCGCCCCCAAGTCTCGATCTCAGCTGGACCAGCTCACCGTCACAAGCATCTTCGCCGCCCAGCAATGCAGCATAGACCGGCAACAAAAACTCGCACGCGCAATCGAAGCCGCATGGCGAGCCATCAATTCCGAAACCGACAGAAGCGTCCTGTACTCCTTGCGAGACGAAGTAGTGGCATAGAAAGCACCTTCCGACGACTTCCTGATCGACCTTCTCTCCATCGCAGCCGCTCAAAGACTCGGCATTGCATCCTTGGAATCCTTCCTGCGCGGCTTGCACAAGGACCTCCTCCAGTGCCCTGACCCTAACAGTCCGCGTACCGCACGTCTGCGAAACAGGGCTGCGACTGTGTTGGACACTGGCCACGAGGACATGAAGGAGTTGTACGAGTACATACCGGCGTTCAAGGGTGAGGTGCTGGGAGCATCTGTGACTCAGCATGAGCTTGCTCAAGCAAGACTCAATGCGCTTCGCGTCAGGATCCACTTTCTGGACCAACAAGGCACTGAAGAAGCTGCCGTGGAGCTTGGTGCTGCCCTCTCGGCGGCGCACGCGCTGCAAGGGCTGGTCGTTGTGCCTCTCGAGCCTGCTATTCCAAGCCGTCAAATCGAGCCTATCATGGAGAGGGATGAGGCGGCCATCAGCAAAAAGTTCGCACCGGCCTCGCAAGCAGCCACGATTGAACTTCCGTCACGACAACGAAAGCATTATTTCCCACCTCCCAGATGGACGGCGATGCAATCTTCTCTAGCTGTGTTGCCGAGGACCAAAACCAACTCGGCCGTCGCCCACAACGATAGGTATCCGGTGAGACGCGATTCGCCCATGCCTATACGCGCAAAGTTACCTTACACGCATCCCGGCAGCTCCACTCTACAGGACAGCAAAGCAAAGGAATTCCGGAGAGACAGCCTTAAAGAGCAAGGCATCGATCCTACGGCTTCACCCTTTCCAAATTCCGGTACACGACAGCCACCTCGTGTTCATTCAGCGGAGCCAAATCACGACATCTCCAATGTCGATCGCGAGTCGGCGAGATCAGAACTCGGCCACTCTGATGAGGGATCGCCGGGACCCGTTTTCTGGACCGAATTCAACAGGCGCCATGGTCACTGGTCTCGAGCACGGTGGGCCGCCAAAAAGGCTGAAATGCAAACGCAAGATTGGTGTGCTGTACCTGCGAATGAGAATGACGACAATGAGAGCCAACAAGGTGGCAACAGTGAAATTGGTGACGCAGCCGGTCCACGCGACGAGGTGTCGTCGGATGAGGGATGGGTCAGAATCGAGGATTCCGCGAGTTCGTAGAGGAGATGGGCGGAACCGGGAGATTCTTGATCATCAAGTCGTATGGGGAGTTGGATTTGTGAACCGGCCCATAAAGGAGCAACCGGCAGACGTACCCGTCGCTCAGACTTGCCTTTGCTGGTAGGAAGGGGATTCTGCGAGAAGGGCGCTTGAGAGGTTCTCAAAGCACTCTCTCTGTTGTATTCACAATTTCGTACGGAATTAATCAGATAGGACCACCCCATGCATTGGGGATTTTGTATTTACCCATGAAGTCCAGCACAGAGTCCTGTCAAGTTGTCGTTAGCGTTGAAATTACGCATACTTGTAGTTGCAGAAAGAAAGGAGAACGAACTCACCCAATTCTTGCACTGATGCGTAATCCCCCACCCATCAACCGCAATCCTCTCTCCACTCTCCTCCGTGCGCGGCCACTCAACAGTCAAATCCGCATTACACATCAGCGCCTGTCGAATGTAATCAAAACAGTGGTAGACGTGATCCTCCTGGGGTTTCAGGAGCGATTGGTAGGTTTCGTTGACGGTGTTGTACTCGACGCCGGCTTGGAGCGTGAAGAGGAACGTCCGCACGTGATTAAGGCAGTGCAGCTGGTGGAAGACGGAGATGTCGTAGATTTCGCCTTCGCCCTCGTCTGTTTGCTGGCCTGGCGGGAGGGAGTAGTCCTTTGGGTTGGGGATGAGGACGAAGCCGTCGCCGGGAGGCGTGAGGGCGTTGCCCCAGGCTTCGTCTGCTTCGGGGTTTGAGCCCGAGGCGAAAAGGGTGCGTTCGAATGTGATGGGTTTGGATGGGACTGTGGGAGGTGTGGAAGTCAATACGTGGAGTGGCGAGATGGGGAGTTTTCCCGGGGTTACTGACTTTCTGGAGCGAACGATCTGGAGCCTTTGTGGTCGCGAATGACATTTCTGTTTGAGAATAGGATGTAGACAGACGCAAGTCCGAGCCCAACGCTCACTGCTATCAGCCATCTTCTTAGGCGCCGCACCGAGGCTTGTAATGCTCTGGTCTGGTTTTCATTTTCGGTCTGAGATGGCTTTTCCGAGTCCTCGTTGCTGTCTCTGTACAATGGCTGGGCCGCATCGTCGCTGGTATTTTCAGACCTGCGGTGAGAAGACATTCTCCTAGTGCTGGTATTGTCTTCCGTCTTGGTTGGCTTATGGAGTATCAATGTGAGGGTGATGTTATCGGCGAGATTACCGTCAAGTGCAGCAAGACCAACGACGATGACAAGACAAGGTTCTCCAGAAGAACGGAGGAAGTGAAACGCCACGTGAGGGGCGAAATCCTGTTGGACTGAAACGTGCTATCTACCCGACGTTGATCCAGGTGCGATTGCTTCTTACGACGGACTCGCGGCACGTTTCGGAGACGGTGGTTCGAGTCGTGGCGGCAAAAGAAAGGAGTTGGTGATTTCCAAGTTTGGTGGTGGCAAGAAGAAGACGAAGCAACAATCATCGATTCGCAAGTCCAAGAGGCGTGCCATCCATCAAAATCAATAAAATGGCTTAGGGCAAGCGACAAAGCAGATCGGACGGTCGCATCCATCTTCAGCAAATGGTGCATCATCATGTGTGTGTCGAGGATCAGTGGGGATTAGCTTGGCCCGATGGATCATCTCCAAACACCTCACGGACAAGTCGGAGTCGCGGCGGAATTCCGTTGGCACTTCACATCCCATCTGGGCAAAACAACCGCTAACTTTTACTCCTGACTTCCAACTACTGTCAGACCACCAACGATAGAAGAATCTTACCTTGCCACGCCCCACGTGCTTCAGCATTTCGTCAACATGTCGTGCGCGAAGTTTGCCATGCAAGCCATCAAAGTCTACCTCTTTATCGCAGAGGTTGCACAAACACTATACTTGAAACTTCCAGTATCCCGATAGGGATCCATATGCATGCTCTAATTGGTGCTTTGCGGCGGCCGGGGCTGCGTAGATCGTTCATTTCAAGCTTCCCGTCTTGGCCTTGCACTTCAACTACAGCCTCTTCTCTTGACAGCCCTGATTGTCGACAGCACCCTACGTCGGTCTCAGGGCAGCAAGATGACGGCACATTCAGAGTGTGACCGTATGAGGTGACGCCCACAAAACACAAAAATCGCCGTTGCACGTCAATATCACTATCACGCGGGATCTGTCTGCATTCGTGGGGCGGAAATCCAAGGAGCAAATGCTCGTTGTTTAGCCGGTAAAGTGAAGGGATCTCGAGACGAGCTTATGGGGCATTCTGCGTAAAGAGCTAGACTTCTGCCCTCATACTTCATATAATCATCGATTTTCCGGTAAGGAACCCGCGCCTGTCTTGATCCTACCTAATCGTAGATCCCAGGCGATCATCTCGGTACTATCGATGTTATCAAATAGAGTGGTGTCCAAGTGTGTAAGTATGTGCATCTCAGTGCAGTGAACACGCGATCGCTCGTGCAACTGCAGCTTCCATCTTACCATGGTGATCCTGCCAATATTCCTCCCCGAATCCAAATGTCGATTCGATCACTAAACTCACTTTCTCACCAATGTACTTTAGAAGTCTGGACCAAAAGCTTCTCAGCACAATTCTCAAACACCTCCAAATCGCGTCATAAACAACAGCCCTATCTCACAAAATCCCCGAGCCCACGAGTCGTGTTTCAAAATGGTTGTCACAGTCCGCCAAGCGATCTACAGAGCCCTTTCTCATCTGGTCAAAGCTCCGCCCGCCGACGACAACCCTACACCACGCGCATGCCACGACAAGAACATCAAACGCTAGCATCAAGCCCAGCCAACGTGAATCCATCTCCCAACGCAGCAAGAAGCGCATCCCGTGATCCGAAAGGCACCACATCGGCGTTTCAAGACGAGCGGGAAAAGCGCTACTCCTGCTGGCGCGGTGCAAGACTGACACCGACTTGATGGATTCGCGGCTCGGTGACAGCCAGAGCCATAGCCACCATAACGTCCTTTTGCCCATTCGACACCGTCTATGACCTGTCTGGAACGGCGTGCGGAATGGTGGCGGGTCTGTTCGCGCCATTTGCAGTCGAACCCTATTGCCAGGCAAGTTCAACGCTCGTTCGAGAGCTTGCAAGAAAGATGTGAGGGACCGAGGAGTGAGTAGGAGGGAGAAAAACAACAAGTCGATTCCAGCGAGGTCATTATAAGACCTGCGTTTCACCTGCACAACAACACCTCTTCCAATTCCATCAGCTGCTTCCAGCACCAACACCTTCGTTCTTTCAAGTCTTTCTTCAGCACTACTTCTCATAACCAACAAGACCTGGTGTCTTTGTCCACTCGTTCTAAATAACTCTCACACTCTTGGTTCCTCGACCTCAACACTTTCAAGAAACCAATCCAACCATGCAGCTTACTTCCACTTTCTCCTACCTGCTCTACGCAGCTTCCATCGTCGTGGCCGCGCCCGTCGACAAGCGCCAGTTCGGCCTCGGTGGCGGCGGAAGCACTCGCAACGACATCAAAGACGGCAAGTGTGCGCCAGTCACTTTGATCTTCGCTCGCGGGTCGACCGAGCCAGGTGTAAGTTTCTCAACCAATCCTCAACCACCAACTCGCAAAAATGCAATACTGACACTCCTCCCAGAACTTCGGCAGCTCCGTCGGCCCCTCCCTCGCCTCCGCCCTCGAGAAGTCCCTCGGCGCCGACGGCCTCGCAGTCCAAGGTGTGGACTACACGGCCTCGATCGCCAGCAACGCGCAGATGGGCGCCGGCGGCGGGCCCGTCATGGCGGAGCTCGTCACGCAAGCCCTGTCCAGCTGCCCGGACACCAAGATCGCGCTGGCCGGCTACTCGCAGGGCGGCTTCGTCGTCTCCAACGCCATTTCCAAGCAGGGCGTCAACCCGGACGACATCGCGGCCGCGGTTGTCTACGGCGACCCCTCGCGCCAGGCTGCGGGCGGTCTGGACGAGAGCAAGGTCAAGAGCTACTGTGTTTCGGGCGATGGGGTTTGCTCGGGCACGTTTGCTATTACTGCTGCGCATTTGGCTTACACCAGGTTCGTTTGGATTTATTGTCTTGTTTCCAACGGCGGATCGGTCGGAGGGATTTGTTGTGTCCACTCTGGTGTCAATCTCCCCTTTCAAAGAACTCTCTGCTGACTTTGGAATGATGTAGCAACGGCGACACCGAAGACGGCGCAGCATTCATCGTCTCCAAAACCCAGGGCGGCAGTGCCACTTCCTCCGGCAGCAGCGGCACCAGCAGCGGCTCTGCCGAAAGCAGCGGCAGCGCCACTGGCGAAAGCAGCGCTTCGACGTCTGGCGAGGCATCCGGCAGCAGCGACAGCGGTTCTTCCGGCAGCGGCTCGTCCGGCTCAGGTGGTAAGAGTCTCCTATCCTTCTCTCGCCCCTCCCCGACGACAGCATCAACACGCCGCATTCAAATCCCTTCAATCACCGACTAACAAACCCTCCAGCAGGCGGCCTCGGTGGACTCGGCGGACTCAGCGGCCTCGGCGGCGGATCATCCAGCGGATCCAGTGGATTGAGCGGACTTAGCGGCCTCGGCGGCTCAAGCGGTGGCAGCAGCGGACTCAGCGGACTCAGCGGCCTCGGAGGCTCAAGCGGCGGCAGCGGACTGAGCGGTCTCAGCGGCCTCGGCGGCTCAAGTGGCGGCAGCGGATTGAGCGGCCTGAGCGGACTCGGCGGTAAATAGACGCGCGACACCTCGCTGTCCGTTTTGACAAAACCCAAGCTGACGAGTTTCCCCTTTCTTGTTCGAGTAGGTCTCGGCGGTCTATCGAGTCTCGGAGGAGGTGGAAGCAAAGGGCTCGGGGGTCTTTCGAGCCTTGGAGGTGGAAGTAAAGGTCTCGGAGGTCTCTCGAGCCTTGGAG